>ERZ795059.34-NODE-34-length-211563-cov-15.335926_pt1 | contig 211563 bp, 179 predicted proteins | sample MGYA00375143_ERZ795059 | MGnify/ENA primary metagenome ERZ795059 (study PRJEB30188, sample SAMN05720168) | activated sludge metagenome | isolation source: Anaerobic digester | place: USA | collected 2015-01-07 ... | reverse complement strand
GACCGGCGCCGGTCAGTGGGGCTGCGCTCTGGCGCTGGCGTGCAGTCTGCTTAAAATGGAATGTAAAGTCTACATGGTGCGCATCAGCTTTGAACAAAAGCCCTTCCGCCGCCTGATGATGGAAACCTGGGGCGCCAAATGCATTCCCAGCCCCAGTCCGGAAACCAACTCTGGCAGAAAATTCCTCAGTGATTTTCCCGACGCTCCGGGCAGCTTGGGCATGGCTATCAGTGAAGCGGTCGAAGAGGCGGTCAGCGACAGCACCGGCAAGACCCGCTATTCCTTGGGCAGCGTGCTCAATCACGTCATGCTGCATCAGACCATTATCGGGCTCGAGGCCAAGAAGCAACTGGCCTTGGCCGGAGAGAAGAAGGTGGATCGAATCATCGGCTGCGTGGGCGGCGGCAGCAATTTCGCCGGCATTTCGTTCCCCTTTGCCCTGGACCTGATCAACGGCGCGGATATGGAGATCATTCCAGTGGAGCCCAGTTCCTGCCCCACCATGACCCGTTCGCCCTTTTCCTACGATTTCGGCGATACCGCTGAGATGACGCCGCTGTTGCCCATGCACTCTTTGGGCCACATGTTCATGCCGCCGCCGATCCACGCCGGCGGCCTGCGCTATCACGGCGTTTCGCCCATGATCAGTCATGGCATCAACCTGGGTCTGTTCAAGCCCCGTTCTTACGATCAGCTGGACTGCTATGAAGCAGCGGTTCAATTTGCCCGTACAGAAGGCATCATCCCTGCACCGGAGACCAGCCATGCCATCGCCGGCGCCATCGATGAAGCGCGCAAGGCCAAGGAAGAGGGCAAAGAGCGCGTGATCCTCTTCAACTTTAGCGGACACGGCCTCATGGACCTGCGCGGCTATGACCTCTATTTCCGTGGGGAGCTGGTGAACTATCCTCTGCCGGAAGAAGAGTTCAAGAAATCGATCGCAGTGCTCAACAAACTGCCCAAACCGGCAAAATACTAGCCGCCACGGCCGGACTCTTTCAGCGAGTCCGGCCTTTTTTTGGTGGCGCGCTCGGCAGGCGCCATTCACTCGGAATTAGATCTCCCGTGAGCCCTCGCAGGGACGTGAATAGCGGCAGCATGCTTTTTGCCGTGTTCCCGATGATTCGAATATGATCATTGCGAAGGCAATAATTTTGTTGGCAAATTGTGTTAAAAAGTGTTACTTTTGCCGACACAGTTATCAGCAACCTGGATCATTCTTCTCTGTCCTGAAAATCATTACCACCCATATAACGTTTTAACATCCGCTTCTTGAGCAAGCGTCTGCGCCGGCACAGCGGCGCCTTGACCGGCGCGAGCGAGTGTTCTTTCATTTTCAATGGGCTTTACAGCACTGGTAAAAATGTGACAGGAGGGACTTGTGCCGCAACCACCCAGCAAGTTGATGCCCGCTGTATACGGCGGCTTGGCGATCGGCATCATCAGCGGCGTGCCGTTTTTAAGTTGGATCAATTGCGCCTGCTGCGCCGGCGTGATGGGCGGCGGATTTCTGGCAGTTTATCTCTTTCGCCGCGAGCTTGATTCCCGCTACCATATGGACTTTTCGGATGGAGCTCAGCTCGGATTGCTGGCAGGCCTTTTCGGCGCAGTCATCGCCACGGCCCTGAGCCAGGTGTTCGCTACGGTCAGCTACGAGATGGTGCACAACATCATCACCACCTACCTTCAGGACCCGGAGATGGAGGAGATGTTTGATCGCTTTCGGCCGGATATGTTGACCGGCGGTCTGCTCTTTTTCGGCTTTTTGATCAATCTGGTTTTCTATACTCTTTTTGGCCTGCTCGGCGGCCTGGTCGGTGTCAGCCTGGTGGGCAAAGCCAGGCTGCCCTATGAACCGCCGCCGGACCAGCCGATGCCTGAGGACACGAAGCGGGATTCCGGCGCTCCTCCGCTATGATGGACAAGCTTGCCGCTTATCTGCGGCAAAAGGGACGGCCGGCTTCGGCTGAAGAGCTGGTCCGCCAGGTGCTCAGAATCTCTGTGCCGTCACCTGCCCTGGCCGAGAAACTGCTGGCATCGATTGCCGGCCAGGAGCACAACCTGGTGCGTGACGGCCGGGGTTTGTGGCGGTTGCGCGAAGAGGCTCAACCGGCAGAAGCGGAACTGCCGGTGGAGACGTTTTTTTTTCTGCGGCCGCATTCCGGGCAGGAGGGTCATTGGTCTTGCTGGTCCGGGATCCGCTACGGCCGTCTGTGGAACGGCGTCTTTCAACTTGCGGACCAAGCACGGCAGGGGACTCTCGCCGAGTCTCTTTCCGCGTTCGCCGCAGAACGGAAAACGCATCCTTTGGTTCTATCCGGATTTGAACAGCACGCTGCGCAACTCCGCTCCGCTTCGCGCTCGTTGCTCGGCATCGATCTCGCTGATCCCGTGTTGACCCTGCGACGTTTGGCTGAACTCGTGTTCCCTGAAAATGCACCGACTGCCATGACGGAGTTGACGCGTTTGCTGCCCGGCGCTGGTTATGCTGAGGGAGAGCCCGAAGTGCAACTGCAGGCAGAGGCCGGTCTCCTGCTGATGTTGCTCGAACGGCTGCACGACAAGGGTGTTTTACATCTCTCCGATCTGTTGCGGATTTACCCTCCGGTTCGTCATCAGCCCGATTTTACCGCTTTTGCCTTTGATGATGCCTTTATCGCCTCGCTGCCGCATGCGCCGGGCGTGTATGTGATGCGGGATCGCCAGGAACGGATTCTTTATGTCGGCAAAGCCGCCGATCTGTTCGAACGGGTGGGCTCTTACTTTCGCGCCAGAGGCGCGGTGGATGAAAAACTGCAGACTCTGTGGAATCAAATTCACCAATTGCAGATCATCCGTACCGGTTCTGAACTGGAGGCCTTGCTGTTGGAGAACCGGCTGATCAAGGAGCTGCATCCGCTCATCAACACACAGGTGAAAGTGTTCGGCCGCACCCATCGCCGTAAAAGCCGGTTTCCGCGCATTGTTCTGCTTCCCTCTGCCTGTGACGATTCGCAGGCACTCTATTTTCTGCATCCGGAAAAGGCGCTTTATTGTTGTCTGCTGGCGGCAGAGGAGGAAAGCCCTTCGGCAGCGTGGACCATTTTTGACCGCCGGCTGTCGCTGAATGCGCAAGAGGAACTGGAGGCAGAGATCGACGGTTATTTTTTTCACCCCGGTCCACTCCTGCCGGCGGCGGATGAACGGGCCGAGATAGCGGTGAGCTGGTTGGCGGCTCATGAAGAACAGGCGGAGAGCATCGACATGCGCGGCGTCCTCTGCGCGGCTGAGGCGTTGCGAACCATTCAAGCTTTTTTGCGCGATGGCCGCTCGAATATGAAACGGATTTTTTACCATTCCTAGAGGTTGCCTTTGCCGCACAGAGCCGGCGAAAAAAACAAGGAACTGTGGAAGCGTCCGGTTTTTCTTCCGCGATGGAGGGTCTCCCGCCTCCTGGCCGTCCTTTATCTGTGGGTCTGCCTGGTCGTTCCTGCGCTTCTGTACCCGGCTGACCTGAGTTACACGCTCGCGTTCGATCAGCTCACCTGGAAATATATCACGGTGACCATACAATTGGAAAATCCCTTTGGCCGCCGCCTGTTGTTTTCCATGCCCAACTGGATCCCCGGCGCCTATGAATGGGGTTCGTTCGGGGACCAGGTGATAGATTTTTCCGCTGTCGACCGCAACGGTGCAAAGCTGGCCTGGGAAAAGCTCAGCCGCAGCGACTGGGAGGTGCAGGGCGGTGAAGGCCTGGTTACCATCGCCTACACTTTAAAACCATTCAGCCGTTCGTATTGGGGCACTGGTTTGGATTCCACCGGCGCGCTGTTGGAGGGCGCCGCCACCTGGATGCGCGTGCGCGATTCGGAGAAGGCGCCGGTTCGAGTGCGGGTGCATGCTCCGGCCGGCTGGCGCATCGCCACCGGTCTAACAGGGGAAGCAGGGGGGAGTTGGGTTGCTGCCGACTATGATGAGTTGGCGGATTGTCCGTTTCTGTTGGGCGCGCTCAGCGACACGGCGTTTTTCGTCGACGGCGCACGCCACGAACTCTATTTTCATGGCGAAGCGGCGATCGATCGTCCAGCGTTCGCCGCCATGATCGGCAAGATTGTGGCCGCCCAATCCCGGTTGATGGGCGGCCTGCCTTATAGCCGGTATGTGTTTCAATTCATCCTCAGCGACGATGAGCGGGGCAGCAGCGGCCTCGAGCACCGCAACAGCACCACCATCCGCTTGCCGAGCCTGGAGGTGATGAAAGATGTGCGCAGCGCGGCCTCGATCATCAGCCATGAATTTTTTCATCTATGGAACGTCAAGCGCATCACCAATGCAGCGTTTGCGCCGTTAAACTATCAACAGGAGGCGCGTACAGAATCTTTGTGGTGGTTCGAAGGAGTGACCAGCTATTATGCCGATTTGGCCCTGTTGCGCAGCGGCGTCTGGACGGTGGATGACTTTTTGCGCCATCAGGCCAGGGAGATAGAACGTCTGCAGGAGAATCCTGATCGCCTGCGCACCACCCTGGCGCAGGCGAGCTGGCGCGTCTGGCAGAACGGGTTCGCCGGGCCGGGCATATCGTATTACAACAAAGGCCAGTTGCTCGGACTTTTGCTGGACGTCATGATCCGCAAAGCCACGCATAACGAAAAATCACTTGATCATGTCTTGCACTATTTGTATCATACCTATGCCAGGGCCGGCCGCGGCGTCGGCGATGACGAGTGGGCGGATATACTGCGGCAGGTGGTCGGCAAGGATTTTACTGCGTTTCTCGATCGCTATCTTTACGGCCTGGTTGAACTGCCGTTTCAGGAGATCCTGGCCTTTGCCGGCTTGCAGGCGGTTGTCCAGACAGAGCCGACGCCTTTCATCGGCGCCATTCGCATCATCGGTCCACGCAACCGCGTTTTTTCTTTGGATGAAACTTCGGCGGCCGGCCGTGCCGGATTGCGGCGCAATGACCTGATCCTCAGCCTCGACGATCAGGCTTTCAAGGGTGAAGCAGCGTTGTATGAATGGGTGGGGAAGAAAACCATCGGCGACACCGTCCGGCTGCTGATCAGCCGTGATGGCGTTCAATGGCCGCTGACCGTCCCGGTGGAAAAGAGAGATCAAATCTCCTGCAGCCTTTCTCTTTCTCCGGATCCGGATCCAGTGACTCTGGCCATCAGGAACAGCTTGTTGAGCGGACCATGAAGCGAACTTTCATCCTGATTCTTTTTTTCGGCGCTCTGGCCGCAGCCTACGCAACGGTGACCTCGCCGGTACAATTTCTCGGTTTTACGCCCGGCGATGATCATCAATTGGCTGATTACGAAACTATCATCTCTTATTTCAAAGAGCTGGAGCAGGAATCCGACCGCCTGCTGCTGCAGGAATTAGGCCGGACTACCCAAGGCCGGCCGCTGTATCTGGCGGTGATCTCCGCTCCGCAAAACCTGCGCGACCGGAAGCGGATCATAGCGCGTCAGGCCCGTTTGGCGCGGCCGCTGGGACTGAGCGCCGGCGAGGCGAAAAAACTCATCGAGCAGGCGCCGGTGATCGTCTCCATCAACTGCTCCATTCATCCGCGCGAGATCGGCGCTTCGCAGATGAGCATGGAGTTGGCCTACCGGCTGCTGAACGACCGGTCGCCGGAAATGCAGATGATGCTGAACAAAGTGGTGCTGCTGTTGATGCCCAGCCAAAATCCGGACGGCCTGGATGCCATCGTGCGCGGTTATGAGAAAAACCTGCGCGCCGGCAGACCGGACGCCCCCATCTCTCAACCGGATCATCCCTACGCCGGCCATGATCTGAATCGGGACTGGTTCATGCTGTCGCAGAAAGAAACCCGGTTGACCGTTGAAAAAGTATACAATGTCTGGCGACCGCATATCGTTTTTGATCTGCATCAGATGGGGTCTGCCGGCGGCCGCATGTTCTTGCCGCCGTATGTGGATCCCTACGATCCCTATATCGATCCGTTGCTGCAAGCCGGATTGTCGGCGCTGGGCCATATGATCGCCATGGACATGACCGCTCTGGGGTTGTCTGGGATCGTTCATAACCTCTACTTTGATTCCTATTCACCGGCACGCAGTTACATACCCTACCACGGCGGCGTCCGCGTTCTCGGAGAGATCGCTTCCGCTCACATCGCCACCCCCATTCAGGTGGAGGAGACGGATCTGCACGGTGAAGGCGATTTTCATCCGCTCCGGCGTTCCTGGCGCCAGCCGCTGCCCTGGACCGGCGGCCGCTGGTCGCTAGCCGATATCGTGCGTTATGGATTGGAGGCAAGCCTGGCGCTGCTCCGCCATGCCGCCTCGGATCGCAGACTGTGGGTAGCCAATGTCTTTCAGGCGCTGAAACGGCAGGCAACAGGCGATCCCAAACCGGATTATTACATCTTTCCAATGGACCAGCACGACATGTTCAGCCTTTATGAATTACTGTCGTTGCTGCGCACTGGTCTTGTGGACATCTATCGCACCACCGCGCCTTTGCAGCTTGCGGAAGGCACTCTGCCGCCGCCGGTGTATGTCATTCCCGGACAGCAGCCCTATGCCGCCTATGCCCGCACGCTTTTGCAACAGACTCGCTATGAAGAGGTGGCGCCGCCTGGATCAAAACCCTATGACGTGACCACTCATTATCTGCCTGGTTTGCTGGGCGTCCGAATGTACCGGTTTGAAGGGCCTCTGCCGGATCTGGAGTATGTGTCCAGACTGCCGCGGCCGCGGCTTACCGAATCTGGTCCTATGCGAGGGCATGGTTTGCTCATCGATTACCGCAGCAACCAGGCGATCAGAGCAGTGACCCGGCTTTTCAAAGCGCAAGCGCCGGTCTTTTGGCTGCGCGATTCGGTCAGCACCACCTCCGCGGACGTTCTGCCTGCAGGTACGCTGTATGTGGATCAGACCAGCCGTTACCATCTCAACGATCTGCCGGTGAACCTGTTTTATCCGGCGCAGTCCCTATCCCGGCCAGCGTGGCGATTACGGCCGCCTGCCATCGGTCTGTTCGCTGTACAGGCTGAAGCCGATGAAGGATGGATCCGTTTTGTTCTGGAGGAGTATGGATTTGATTACACCCGCCTCTCCATGGAAGGGGTTTGCGACCCGGAGCTGGCGGAAAAGTTTGACGTCATCGTATTTCCGGATCAATCTCCGGAGCGTTTGCGCGAGCTTTTTCTTGCTCCGGCCTCAGCGACCGGCGAACGCAATGCGCTGGACCGGTTGCAGGCGTTTGTCCAGTCAGGCGGCAGCCTGGTGATGATCAACCGCTCCTGTAATCTGCTGGTGGACCGGTGGGCGCTTGCTGTAAAAAATACGGTGCAGGATTCCAAGGCAGAGGAATATTTTGTCCCTGGTTCGCTGTTGCGCATGAATGTGGCTGTGGACCATCCAGGGGGATACGGTTTGCCGGATAGAATCGCGGGTTTTGTCCACCGCAGCCCGGTCTTTCAACCGCTGGCGCCTTGGGTTGAAACGGTGGCGACCTATCCGGACAGCCATCTGCTGGCCGGTGGATTTCTCCGCGGAGAGCGTCTTATGGCCTCAGGGTGCTCGGCCGCCTGTGTGGCCCTGGGCAAGGGAAGGGTGTGGCTGTTGGGTTTTATGCCCCAGTTCCGGGCGCAGAGTCACGCCACTTATAAATTGTTGTTCAACGCTCTTTTCTTTTCCAACGCTGAAGCGGTCGAAAGACCAGAATGAGGTAGCGATGGCGAAAAAGAACGCCTATCTTTCCATGAACCGCAAATGGATGATCCGCCGCATCATCAGCAGCTATATGCGGGCGAAAAACATGTTCAGCAACATGTCGCGGGATTTTCAAGCCGGCCGGCCTATTGTGTTCGAGAATCTCAAAAAGCTGTCTGACCTGCTGTTCGAGATCAAGGGAAACCTCTATCTGATCTTCAAGCGGCCGGTGGATCCTAAGACCATGAAGTTCGAGGAAGGCGACAAGATCACGCCCAGCCGCAGGGAGATCGACCTGATGAACAATGTGGGGCTGCTGTTTCATAAAACTCTGGTGGCGCGTGAGCTGAAATACGTCATGGATCATTATACCATCGATTCCACGGATTATGTGAACTCGAACATCTCCCTGGGATCATATTTTGAAAAAATCCAGGCGTTCTTTGACGCCGGCGCCGCACTGATTCGAGAGTTATTTAAGGATTATTCCGACAATGAGGCGTTGTTGCACTATGTGTTGGAAAACGAGCGCTATGTACAGGATTTTCTCAATGAGCCGGTGACGGATCTGTTTAAATCGGTGTTCGGCGAAACATTTATGGCCCAACCCTACCGAGTGGTCGGCCGCTATTGCCTGGAGAGCGGGTGGAACGAACGGGCGAAACGATTTCTAAGCGAAGCGCTGCGCCTGGACCCCTCGGACCGTGACACACGCAGTCTGCTGACCCGGGTCAAGACCGGGCTGAGCGGCGGGAAAATAGTCTGAATGGAAAATAGTTGCGTCTTTGGACAAAAACATGTATCTTTAGCTATTATTGATCAATCCCTTAATAACCGCTGGAGGAACATATGGCTTTGAAAGAAAACATGACCGGCGACGTGGCCGTCATCGAGTTGAAAGGCAAACTCATGGGCGGAGCAGAGACTCTGGAAATTCACGACAAGATCAAGGATCTGATCGCCAGAGGCAACAACAAGGTCGTGGCGGACATGGAAAAAGTCAGTTGGATGAACAGCACCGGCCTGGGTGCGCTGATGGGCGCCATGACCTCTCTGCGCAATGCCAAGGGAGATCTCAAACTGTCGAAAATTCCCGATAATGTCGAAAACTTGTTCGCGATCACAAAATTAATCACCATTTTTGATACCTTTGAAACCGTCGAGGAGGCGGTGGCGGCGTTTAAATAATCGTCTGCTTAGACCGTTCATCGACGCCGGCGCCATGATGCCTCCCGTGGGGGAACCTGTTCTCAAAGACGGTCGCAGAAGCTCTTGCAATCGTTGATAGAGTCCGGAAAGCGATTTGAATGGTTGTTGAAGCATAAATCCTGGTCCGTGATATCTCACCTTCATCCGTCGATGAAAGGTGAGAGTTGCGGACCTTTTTGTTTTTCATGCAGCTGTACAGGTGAACCATGAAGGCAATCCAAGTGTGCAAAATCGGTCTGGCGGCGCTGCTGTTGTATGCTGTGCCGGGATGGGGTCAATTTGAGGGACGGTTGGATGCGGTGATCATCAAGGGGGACAAGCTCTCCGCCTATGGCGGCCAGGAGCTAAAGTTCATCAAAATTTTCAGGTATAACGCGCTGCAGCACGCCTGGAGAATCATCCCCTCGCAGATCGACGATTGCGACGAACGTTATTATTATCCTTCCCACGAAGCGACGCCGAAAAACCTGAGCGCACGGGATGAGCTGCTGTTCATGGCCCGCGATGCCGGCGATTACGCCTCTGTGAACGAATGGATCCCTTATCCCGGGTCACGGGACATGCCGCGCTATCAGATCGAACTCACCGATTCCATCGGACAACGGCGATATCTCTATGCCTATTTCGTGCCGGATGACGGCGTGGAGGAGGATCCCACGGATTACATGCGCTACCGGCCGGTGGTGGGATCGGCGCCGGACAGCGTTATTTCCAAGTACTATATCCTCAGCTATAATCCCGAGGGGCTGTGGTATTCCATCAGCATTCCGGTCAGCGAAGACGGGAACGATCAGAATTTTTTCGACCGCCTCAAAATCAGGATGCAGGCGGATATCAGCGTTTTATGGTCATTCAACGACATCCTAATAACTGAAGATAATTTTAAGAAAAATGGGGAATCGAGATATATTGACGGCAAAATTCGGCTGATTAAGACCTGGGAAATGAAAATGAGCGTCAAGTTAGGAGGATCGACTATTACTCAACCAATCAGCGCGCTGGTATTGAAATACTATCCCTACTACAACGAGTTCTCCTTTCCTGTGCCGACCTCTTATTCCGGCGATCAGATAAAAGTCAAGCGGGTCGATATGCTGCGATTGTCCACGGATTTGCAGCCCAAGACCGCTGTTCTACGTATGTACACCAACAACGATCTCTGGCAGCATCCCGACGGCGTGGCGGTGGACCGGGTCAACGATGCGGTCAGCACCAATTTGAACATGGCTGCATGGAACTGGTGGCTGCAGGCAGGCAACGGCGGTTCCCTGCTCAGCGTGGGCTATCTGCAGCCCATCCTTGGCGTCACGCCGAGCCTCTATTACTGGGACAACCCGACTGGCACCAACGACACGGGCGGTACGAAACTGGATACAGGGGATATGACCTCCTGGGGCGATACGGGCATCAAGTACGGCGCCATTGTGCCGCAGGACGGCGGCGAAAATATCAACATGGCCTTTCGTTTCTATTTTCTCGGCAGGAACATCACACCGGACAGCGCTTATGCGCTCAAGAGCCAGACCGCGTATCCATTGAACGTGGTGGTTCGGGAACAGGGCGCCGCTGTGCCGGTGGAGCTGACCGCCCTGAGCGCCACCGCCAAAGAAAATGCCATTCAACTGGCCTGGGCCACTGCCTCCGAGACCAATAACCTTGGCTTTGAGGTGCAACGCAAGGATGCGACAGCCACAACCTGGCAGACTATTGCCTTCGTCAAGGGCCATGGCACTGTGGTCTCACGGCGCGATTATTTTTATGAGGACCCTGCTCTCTCTCTGGGTTGTTATCACTACCGGCTCAAACAAATCGATACGGACGGCGCCTTCACCTATTCCACCATCTTGGAGGCGGAAGTGGCAGCGCCCAAGGAGATGTCTCTGGCGCAGAACTATCCCAATCCGTTCAACCCCACCACCACCATAGACTACCGCATCGCGCAGAACAGCGGCGAGACCATCACGCTGTCCATTTTTGACATGCTGGGGCGAACCGTGCGAACGCTGGTGAACGAGCCGGCGCAGCCGGGCTATTATCGCATCCTTTGGGACGGCCGCGACGACAGCGGCCGCATGACTGGCTCCGGCGTGTACTTTTATTTGCTCAGCGACGGCCGCAGCCGCATTCTGCACAAGATGATCAAAGTGCAATAGGCGGCGCTTCTTGAATTGACTGGATTTTTCAGCCTGTCTTAAAAATAACAAACGTCCATGAGGCGTTATTCGCCGACTAATTTAAAAAAGACTGTCATTGAAGGCCCGGCACGCGACAATAACGCCAATCTACGCTGGAGCGAAGACGGCAATCCCCTTAGACTGGCAGTTATCCCATCATGTAATCTCTGGATGGAAGTATTTCAATTTGTCTTGCCGAGCCCGCAATCCCATATTCCGAAATGCCGAATGCAGTCGCGCAGGGCGAGGAATCTATCAACGCGCAGGTCCATAACCATGCGCATGCTCTGTTTGTCGCCGGATCTTTCGGCCTGTTGCTGATTCTGCACACAGGCTCAGCCATTCATATCAGATGGAGAATCGAATGATGCATAATTGTTTGATGCCTCCACGGGTGAATGGCTGTGCCTGCCCACGGGTGAACGAATATTCCCCTTTCCTCCTGCCGGCCGCGACGGAATTGTCTCTTGATTTTTTACCGCATTTCTCCTATATTGCTTGATGTTATGGCGGCACAAGGCCGGAAAATACCCGCCTGGCCTGCGGACCAGCGGCCGCGCGAGCGGCTGCTGCAGCAGGGAGCTGAGGCTCTCTCCGAGGCGGAATTGCTAGCCATTCTGCTGCGCACCGGCAACGTTCAGGACACGGCATTGGATTTAGCGCGCAAGCTGCTCCGCGATTATGGAAGCCTCCGCGGCATCGATGGACAGACTGCTGATACTTTGAAAGCCATCAAAGGCATCGGCCCGGCCAAGGCATGCCAGATCAAGGCGGCGCTGGAGTTGAGCAAGCGCCTGGTGCAGGAAAAATGGAAAAAGAAAGAGCGGATCCAGTGCTCCGACGATGCCTTTCACTATCTGCGACTGCGCATGCGCGATCTGTCGCGTGAAGTGTTCCGTGTGCTGTTCCTGACCACTCGGCACGATATCATCGATGATCAGGAATTGTTCAAAGGCAGCTTGTCTGAGAGCGTCGTCTCCAGCCGTGAGATCATTCTCTATGCCGTGCGCTGCGGCGCCGCGGCCATCATCCTGGTGCACAATCATCCCAGCGGAGAGCCGGCGCCGTCGCCCGAGGACAAGCAGATCACTCACAAAATCATCGAAGCGTGCCGCTACGTGGATATTCAGGTTCTGGATCATCTCATCATCGGGCATGACAGTTATTTCAGTTTTGCCGATGAGGGGCTCCTGAATTGAATCAGCCCGGCGGGCGATCTCCTGAAGCAAAAGGTACATCGCTGCATTCCGAACCCGCTGTTTGCGCCGGACAAAGCGTGCAGGCGGACAAGGAGGTTTTTGTGGAATTAGGCAGAGTGTCGGGCACGGTGGTGGCGACGGTCAAGGAGCCCAAACTCATGGGCGCCAAGCTGTTGCTCGTCGAACTCCTCGACCTTGAAGCCCAACCGACGGCGAACTCGGTGGTGTCCGTCGATACCGTCGGCGCAGGTCACGGCGATGTCGTCCTGGTCGTTCGCGGCAGTTCCGCCCGTCAGGCCGACAAGATGGAATCCGTGCCTACCGATGCCTGCGTCATCGCCATTGTGGATGCGCTGGAAGTATCGGGCCAAGTCAGATATAAGAAATAATCCAAGGGGATTCACTCCTTTTTTAACAAGATGCATTGATTGAAGAAAGGCATTAAATTGGACAATCAGCAGATTGAGAGCATTGTGCAAAAGGTGGTTGCGCAGCTAAAGCAAACCGGTCTGATGGACGGTCATGCGAGCGGCCTGGGCGCCGATGGCTTGTTCGACAATATGGAGGACGCCATCGATGCGGCTGTGGTCGCTCAGAGCAAGTTGACCGAGGGCGGCGTGGAGCTGCGCCGCCGGGCGGTGGAAAGTCTGCGCAAAATGGGACAGGAACACGCGGTGGACATCGCCCAACGCGAGATGGCGGAAACCAAGATGGGCAAGTATGAACATAAAATTTTAAAGATGCAGGTCGCTTCGCAGCGAACGCCCGGAGTGGAGGATCTGCAGTGTGAGGCGGTTTCCGGTGATCATGGGTTGACGGTCAATGAGATGGCGCCCTTTGGCGTCATCGGCGCCATCACGCCGGTGACGCACCCGGTGCCCACTCTGCTCAACAATGCCATCGGCATGATCTCTGCGGGCAATGCGGTGGTGGTCAATCCTCATCCCAACGCCATGAATGTTTCCGGATACGGCGTGCAGCTGATGAACCGCGCCATTGTCGCAGCCGGCGGTCCGTGCAATCTGGTGACCGCGGTGCGTAAACCCACCATGGATACGGGGAAAATTTTATTCAACCATCCCAAAATCGATCTGTTGGCCATCACCGGCGGTCCCGGCGTGGTGCGTGCCGCCATGCAATCGGCTAAACGCGCTATTTGCGCAGGCCCGGGCAATCCCCCGGTGGTGGTGGATGAAACCGCGGATTTGGCCAAGGCCGCCCGCTCCATCGTCGAGGGCGCGGTCTTTGACAACAATCTGCTCTGTATCGCAGAGAAGGAGATCGTGGCGGTCGCCCAGGTGGCGGATCAGCTGATGCGTGAGCTGGAGGCCATCGGCTGCGTCCGTTTGACGCTGGCGCAGATGGATCAGCTGGCGGAGAAAGCGTTTGAGAACGGCGGTCGCGGCGTCAAGGAGCCGGTGGTCAATCGGCAGCTGGTGGGCCGCGATGCCGCGGTGCTGGCCAAAGCCATCGGCCTGGATCTGCCGGCGTCTGTCCCCATGCTGTTCGGCGAAACGCCGTGGGATCATCCGTGGGTGATGGCGGAGCAGATGATGCCCTGTCTGCCGGTGATTCGGGTTGCGGATGTGGATGCGGCCATCGAAATAGCGCGCAAAGTGGAGCACGGCTTTCGCCATACCGCCATCATGCACTCGAAAAACGTCGCCAGTTTGACCAAGATGGGCAAGGTGATGAACTGTACGCTGTTCGTCAAAAACGGTCCTTCCACCGCAGGCCTGGGCCTGAACGGCGAAGGCACGTTTACCCACAGCATCGCCAGCCCCACCGGCGAGGGCATCACCACTGCGCGGACGTGGACGCGCATGCGGCGATGCACCATGGTCGATTATCTTCGAATAGTATGAGGCTGCAGTGATGGCCATTGAATGGTTCAAGGGACTCTCGCCGGTTTATCAGGCGCTAGGCGCCACGCTGTTCACCTGGTTTCTCACTGCCCTGGGCGCAGGGATGATCTTTTTTTTCAAGAGCGTCAATCGAAAGATGCTCGACGCCATGCTGGGTTTTGCCGCCGGCGTGATGATCGCCGCCAGCTATTGGTCATTGCTTGCGCCGGCCATCGAGATGGCCGAACAGAACGGCTCGCTCGCCTGGGTTCCGGCGGTGGTGGGTTTCTTGGCAGGCGGTGCGTTTTTGTGGCTGGTGGACCATCTTTTACCCCATCTTCATCTGGGCTTTCCCACGGCCGAGGCCGAAGGCATTAAAACCCACTGGCAGCGCAGCGTGCTGCTGGTGCTGGCCATCACTCTGCACAACATTCCCGAGGGGCTGGCGGTGGGCGTCGCCTTTGGCGCGTTGGGAGCTCAGCTGCCATCCGCCACGCTGGCCGGCGCCGCCGCTTTGGCCATCGGCATCGGCATTCAGAATTTCCCCGAGGGATTGGCGGTATCCGCGCCCTTGCGTCGTGAAGGGATCAGCACGTTCAAAAGTTTTTTCATGGGACAGCTGTCGGGCGTGGTGGAGCCGATCGCCGGCGTGCTGGGAGCGGCCGCGGTGCTGTTGATCAGGCCGCTGTTGCCCTATGCGTTGGCGTTCGCCGCCGGCGCCATGATCTATGTGGTGGTGGAGGAGTTGATTCCCGAGTCGCAGCTGGAGAAAAACACTCACATCGCCACCATCGGCACCATGCTGGGGTTTGCGGTCATGATGACCCTGGATGTGGCGCTTGGGTGAACGCACGGACCGGCAGCAGGCTCGCGCAGTCGCCCTCTCTCCTTTTTTCCGCGTACCGATTCATCCGCCTTCGTCCTTCTCTCACGAAGCGGAAAACCGTAGCCACGCCAACCTTTGATTCGATGAAACATGAAATTAAGCGATCGTAAAATTCACATCCTCTCCGAAAACCTGATCAATAAAATCGCGGCCGGTGAGGTGATCGATCGGCCGGCCTCGGTGGTCAAAGAGCTGGTCGAGAACGCCATCGATGCCGGCGGCCGGCACATCACGGTGGTCATCAAAGCCGGCGGCAGCGGGCTCATTCAGGTGGTGGATGACGGCTGCGGCATGAACGAAGAGGATGCCGTCCTGTCGTTGCAGCGGCATGCCACTTCCAAAATAAAAACCTATCGCGATATCGAACGCATCGCCACGCTGGGTTTTCGCGGCGAAGCGCTGGCCAGCATCGCTGCGGTGAGCCGCATGGAGGTGCGGACCGTTCCGCGCGGCGAGATGGAGGGCACGTTGTTGACCATCGAAGGCGGCGCGGTCGATCAGGTGGCGAAAACCGGGGGCAATCCCGGGACGCTGATTGCAGTCAAGAATCTGTTTTTCAATACGCCGGCCCGCCGCAAATTCCTGCGCGCCGAAAGCACGGAATACCGCTACATTCTGGCCATGATGAACCGGTTCACCCTGGCCTACCCCGAGATCGCATTTACGCTGATCCATGAGTCCAACACAGTATTCGATTTTAAGCCTGCCGACCTGCAGGCGCGCATCGGGGAGGCGCTCGGCCGCCGCACCGCGGACAATCTGATCCCGGTCAAGGATGAAAACACGCTGGCGCCCCTGTCCGGTTTTATCGGCAATTTCGATTGTTTGCGCCGTTCGCGCAATGATCAGTATCTATTCGTCAACCGCCGTTACGTCAACGACCGGACGTTGGGATATGCGATCGCTTCCGCCTTTGGCGAACGCATTCCCATCGGCCACTATCCGCTGTATGTGCTGTTCCTCGACATCGATCCCGAGCGGGTGGACGTCAACGTGCATCCCACCAAAAACGAAGTGAAATTCGCAGACCAAAAGATGCTGTACGATCTGGTTCGCGGCGCCATCAAACGGGCGCTGCAGACCGATTCCATTGTTCCGCAGCTGCAGCGCTTTACGCCGGGCGGCTCTACGGAAAACTTGCCTCGGTTTCAAACGTCGCTGCAACAGGAGATTCTGGATTTTCATCAAACCCGGATCGACTTTTCCCGACCCGAAGCCTCGAGCGGCGCGGCGATGCCTTCGCCGCCGCCGGCCGGACCGATGAGTTCGCCGGCAACGGTAGGCCGGGAACCGGAGCCTGCATCTCCCCCCGCCATGGTCTGGCAGATGCAGAACAAGTATATATTGGCGCAGATTAAAAGCGGCCTGGTGGTCATCGATCAGCATGCCGCCCATGAACGCATTCTTTATGAAAAGGCGAAAACGAACTTTGCCCGGACAGAGGCCGCGTCGCAGCAACTGCTGTTCCCGCAGACCATCGACTTAACCCCTCAGGATTATAACATCCTGCAGGAAATTCTGCCGCTGCTGCATAAACTGGGATTCCTCATCAAGTGCTTCGGCGGCCGCACTATTGTGGTGGAGGGCGTGCCGGTGGGCCTGCGCATCGGCGCGGAGGAAAAAATTCTGCTGGAGCTGCTGGAAGAGTACAAGGAAAACATGGACACCGAGGTGGATATTCAGGAGCGGGTGGCTAAAAGCTGGGCCTGTCGCAGCGCCATCATGACCGGAGACAAGCTCTCCACAGAGGCGATGACCGCATTGATCGACCAGCTGTTCGCCACGCAGAATCCCTATTTTTGTCCACACGGCCGTCCCACGATCATCACCCTTTCCACCGAAGAATTGGACAAACGATTTGAGCGCGCCTAGGGTTTTTTTCCTCATCGGCCCAACGGCGGTCGGCAAGACCGAGCTGTCCCTCGAGTTGGCAAGCCGTTTCTCCGCCGACATCGTGTCCGCTGATTCGCGGCAGATCTACCGCTACATGGACATCGGCACCGCCAAGCCCACCCCGAAGGAACGCAGCCGGGTCCCCCACCATTTTATCGACATTCGCGATCCCGATGAACCCTACAGCGCCGGCGAGTTCGGACGCGCGGCGCGGCAGTGCATCGCGGATCTGCTGCGCCGGGGGCGCGGCGTCTGGGTGGTGGGCGGCTCCGGCTTTTATCTTCAGGCGTTGGTCGCCGGTCTGTTCGCGCCCCAAGTCTCGGACCCTCTGGTCAAAGAGAAATGGCGGCAGGCTATTCGCGAACAGGGCCGCGAGGCGGTCTATGCCTATCTGCAGCGGGTGGATCCAGAGACGCACGACCGATTGCACATCAACGATACGCAGCGCATCGTCCGCGCCTTGGAAGTGTATGAACTTTCCGGTCGACCCATCTCCCATTTTCGTTCCGGCGAAGAACAACCGGCGGATTTCACGCCGCTCTACATCGGCCTCGATCGTCCACGTTCCAGCCTCTATCAACGCATCGAAAGCCGGGTGGATCGCATGCTGGAGAGCGGGCTGTTGGAGGAGGTGCGCGGCCTGCAGGAAAGAGGCTGGGATGCGCGGCTGAACGCCCTGCGCACGGTGGGTTATAAAGAAGTATTCAGTTATTTCGACGGTCGAATCGATTACACGCGGATGGTACAGCTGATCAAGCAGAACTCGCGCCGTTACGCCAAACGGCAGGAGACCTGGTTTCGCAAGATTCCAGATGTGACCTGGTTCGATTTGGAGCAGAGCGGGATCGAAGAGATCGCCGAGTTCGCCCAACGCCATGGATAAAAACACAGACCGCGCCGCCTCCACAAGCCGCACGGTTGAACGGAACGAGACCTTTGCAACAGAACAGAATGGACGACAGGATGCGAAATATTCGAATTGCATTGACGGCCCTGCTGCTCTTCAGTCTGGGATCGGTTTTTACGCTCACTGCGCAAAAGAAAAAGCTCACCTACTCGCTCAGCAGCGGCCGCGCCGGCGATCCCCGCTTATTGACCCCTCTGCCGCTCATCGAAGGATGGCTGGATAACGAGCATTACCTGGTGCGTGAAAACAGAAAGCCGGACGGCAGGATTCTTGCCGTGAGCGTGACCGATGGCCAAAGCACGGTCTGGCTGGATCCTGATTCGCTGAACAAAAAACTCCCGCAGGGATTCGATGTAAGCAGCAGCCTGCAGCACAGTGCGGATTACGTTCATTTTTTATTCAGCAAGGATCAGGACCTCTATTATTTCAATGCGCAGCGCGGCCTTTTCAAGCGGCTGACCCAATCGGCCGCTGCCGAGGAGACGCCGCATTTTTCACCGGATCATCGCCGCGTGGCTTTTACCCGGGAGCACGATTTGTATGTGGTTGCCATCGACAGCGGCGAGGAAACGCGCATCACCGACGATGGCGCTGAGCTGATTTTAAACGGCATCCATTCGTGGGTGTATTATGAAGAGGTGTACAACCGCGCCCGCCGGGGTTTCTGGTGGTCGCCGGCCGGAGACCGGCTTGCGTTCGTCCGCTATGACGATTCGTCGGTGCCGGAGTTCAGTCTGTTCTGCGCCGACAGTGTGCACGGTTCCTGGGAAACAGCCCGATATCCCAAAGCCGGAGATGCCAATCCCAAGGTCGCCCTGGGTGTGGCGAATCTGGCGGACGGCCGCATCACCTGGATGAATTTGGAGGCTGACGAGGATCATTATATCGCCCATCCCATTTGGAGTCACGATGGCCGAGCGCTCTATTTTCAATGGCTGAACCGCGGTCAGGATCATCTAAAGCTGTATCGAGCCGACCCAGCCAACGGCGGCTGCTCGGTGGTGTATGAGGAAAGACAGCCCGCCTGGGTTGAATTCTTTGAGGATATGCAGCTGTTGGAGAACGGGACCGGCTTTTTGCTGCGCTCCGATAAAAGCGGGTGGCCGCACCTCTATCACTATGACCTGAGGGGACGGTTGCGCCGGCAACTCACCAGCGGAGAATGGGCGGTGAAACGCATTGAACAGGTGGACGAAAAGCGGGGTTGGGTGTATTTCTCCGCAGGCCGGCCCGTCGGCACCGAAACCCAGCTTTTCCGCGTGGGTCTGAAAGCGGGGCCTCTGCAGCAACTGACCCACAGCCCTGGCGCCCATTCCGTTCGTCTTTCGCCGGACAGCCGTTTTTTTATCGATACCTGGTCCAACATTGCCCAACCGGCTAAAATGGAATTGGTGGTCACGGGCGGCAAACCGGTGTGCACATTGGCGGAGGCAAACAGCCCGCAGTTGGCTGAATACGAACTGGGTCGCGTGACCCTGTTCTCTATTCCCACCGGCGACGGCTTTTTTCTGCCCGCTGTCTGGGTTCTGCCCGCGGATCTGGACAGCAGCAAAAAATATCCGGTGTTGATCTCCGTCTATGGCGGACCGGCCGCGGCCACGGTCAGCAACTCGTGGCAGGCATTGCGCAACCATTATTACGCGCAGAACGGCATTATTTGGCTGTCTGTGGACCATCGCGGCTCCGGGCATTTTGGCAAAAAGGGGGCGGCATTGATGCACCGCCGCCTCGGCCATTGGGAGATGAATGATTACATCGAAACGGTCAAGTGGTTGCGACGCCAGCCCTTTGTAGATTCCACCCGCATTGCGATCACCGGCGGCAGCTACGGCGGGTATGTGACCTGCTTGGCGCTTACCCGCGGCGCCGGCTATTTCACCCACGGCATCGCCGAGTTCCCTGTCACCGATTTCCGGCTGTACGATTCCATCTACACCGAACGTTACATGGATGCACCGGCTGAGAACCGCAGCGGTTACGACAGCACTTCGGTGATGACATGGGCGGAACGCTACCATGGTTTGTTGCGCATCACCCACGGCACTCTGGACGATAACGTGCATATGCAAAATACCCTGCAGTTGATCGCGGCGCTGCAAGACCGGAACCGTCATTTCGAAATGATGATTTACCCCGGCAGCCGTCACGGCTACGGTCCGGCAAAAGGTCGGCACAGCGGCCAAGAGTCCATGCGGTTCTGGTTCCGCCAGCTGCTGGATCGCGAGTGGACAGCGGATTGATGCCACGCACAGGAGCGGCGATGGAAAAGAGACGCCCTTTTGAACACAGCATGCGCTTCGTTCTTTCAGCCGGACTGCTCTGCCTCGTGCTTTCTTCGCTTACCAAGGCCGGCGCTCTGCTTGCGGCTGAAGCGCACGGTCGGGAATCCGCATCCGCCCCTTTGACCCTGAATATAAAAGACACCGGCTATCGCGGCATCTGGTATATGAATCAGCCGTCTGAGGATGAATATGTTTACAAATACAGCGGCGGATTGGGCACCTATTGCGCGAACCATGCCCCTTTTGCCGTCTATTGCGATCGTGTGCACAAGACTTTTTTCTGCTACGGCGGTGCGGCGCCGGACGACGACCGCCGTCTGTGGCATATGGTCTCTTACTACGACCATCGGACAGGCGTCGTGCCGCGGCCGACGGTTTTGCTGGATAAACAAACAACGGATGCGCACGACAATCCGGTGATCTCGGTGGACGGTCAGGGGCATGTGTGGATTTTTTCCACTTCGCATGGCGCCGACCGTCCATCCTACATCCACCGCAGCAAACGCCCCTATGATATCGATGCCTTTGACCTGATCTCTGCCGCCTTTGTCCAGGACGGGCAAACCTCGGCGATCACCAATTTCTCTTACATGCAACCGTGGCACGTAACGGGCAAAGGCTTTATCAGTTTTTTTACCAGATATCGGGATCCGGCCAATCGCACCAGTTTTTTTTCGAACAGCAGCGATGGAATTCTATGGAGCGCACCCCAGCGCCTGGCGGCCATCGAAGAGGGTCATTATCAGATCAGTGCGGTCGGCCGGCATATCGCAGGAGCAGCCTTTAACTATCATCCCCGCGGCAAAGGGGTGAACAGCCGCACCAATCTTTATTACATGGAAACCCCTGACTGGGGCAGAACCTGGCGGGCGATCGACGGCACGCCTCTGCCGCTGCCGGTCACCGGCATTTCCAATCCGTCGCTGGTCCACGATTATCGCAGCGACAGCCTGCTGGTGTACCTGATGCAGGTGGTGTACGATGAGGCGGATCGCCCGATCATCCTTTATTTGACCAGCAAGGGATATGCCTCTGGCCCGAAGAACGATCCCAGAACCTGGATGACAGCGCGCTGGACCGGGGCAGAGTGGATGTTTAATCCGATCACCGTCTCTGACAACAATTATGATCTGGGATCGCTGTACCTCGAGGCCGGCGGCGTCTGGCGCCTGATCGCGCCGACTGAACCGGGTCCGCAGCGCTTTAACACGGGCGGGGAAATGGTTCTTTGGGTGAGCCGGAATCAGGGCCGATCCTGGGAAAAAGAGAGACAGATGACCGCCGGCAGCCGGTTTAATCATACTTTTGCCCGTGCAGTCGTGAACGCCCATCCGGATTTCTATGCCATCTGGTCTGATGGCCATGCACGGCGCCCGTCGGAATGCCGTCTGTATTTCTGCGACCGCGAGGGACGGGTTTTTATGCTGCCTCGACGAATGACCGGCGATCAGGAAAAGCCTGTGGAACGGAAAACCGGCCGCTGACCCCGCCGCGGGTTAGGCCTCGTTCCGCCCGAGGCAAAACCGTCGCGGAAAAGTCTGCGGCTGTGCGCAACGGTGCAGAAATATTCGATGCGCATTTTGTGTTATTCATGGACGAATGGAAATACGATAAAGGATGGACAGATACCTATGAGACGGATTGGAATTCTATTAACATTGATTTTACTGGCAGGAGGCCGGCCGACGGTCGGCGCAGAGATGACTCGGTTGGGCAAAATCACCGGCCATGTGTTCGATGCCGCCACCCGCGAGCCTCTGATCGGCGCTAACATACAGGTCGTCGGAACAACTTTAGGCGCTGTCTCTCGTCCTGACGGCGCGTTCACCATCGACCGCGTTCCGGAGGGCACTTGGGCTCTGCGAGTAACCATGGTCGGATATAAAGCCATCATCGAAGCGGATTTAGTGGTGAACTCGGTCAAGCCGCTGGATGTCAAGTTCGGCCTGAACCAGACGGTTTTACAGGGCGCCAGCGTAACCGTGAAGCCGAATTATTTCGAAGCAGTCAGCGACAAACCGCTCAGCGTGCAGACCCAGACCTATGCCGAACTGCGGCGGTTGCCCGGAGGTCTTGAAGATGTGGTGCGCGCCATATCCATTCTGCCGGGTGTGGCCCAGGCTCAGAACGGCCGCAATGACCTCATTGTGCGCGGCGGAGCGCCTTCGGAAAACTTGTACGTGGTCGACGGCATCGAGGTGCCGAATATCAACCATTTCGGCACTCAAGGAGCTACCGGCGGTCCGCTCAGCTTCGTCAACCTGGACTATGTAGCCAACACCACTTTTTCCACCGGCGGTTTTGGCGTACGTTACGGCGATCGCCTTTCCTCCGTCACCACGATCGAACTGCAGGAAGGCCGTGAGGACCGCTGGGGCGGAAAGGCCACGGTCTCCGCCTCCCAATTCGGCCTCAATCTCGAGGGCCCGGTTGACGAAAAGGGCACTCTGGTGTTTTCCGCCCGACGCAGTTATCTCGACTTTATTTTCAAAGCCGCGGGTTTTGCCTTTGTGCCGGAATATTGGGATTTTCTCATCAAGAGTGAATACCAACTCAGCTCCCGCGACCAACTCTTCTTCACCGCCTTGTCCGCCATCGATGACGTCAAGCTTTTTAATGACACCGCGGAAAAACGCTATGACAATTCTAGGGTTATCGCCAGCGATCAGTACCAGGCGGTGGCTGGATTGACCTGGCGGCGATTATACCGTTCAGGCTATTCCACGGTGACGCTGAGCAACAACCGATTTCGCTACGATCTGGTCCAGTCCGATACGCTGCAGAACCCTATCTTTAAGAATAATTCTTTGGAGCGCGAAACCCTGTTGACCGCAAATCTGGTCTGGAAGCCGGCCAGACGAACGGAAACGACGATCGGCGGCCAGGCGCGCGCGGTCCTGTTCGACAGCGATGTCAAGTTGCCGTTGTTCGTCACCCCTTATGGCCGTGCACTGGAGGTGGATGCGCTGTTGGATACCACGGCGGTCAAAGCCGCCGCCTGGTTGCAGCTGGCGCAAAGAATCGGGCCTTTTACCCTGACGGCAGGGGGGCGCGTGGACTATTTCAATCTGATCGATCAAGGCGCTGTTTTTTCTCCGCGCGTAACCGTGGAGTATGACTGGCGGGCTCTCACCAAGTTCAGCGTCAGCGCCGGCCGCTATCACCAGGCGCCGGCCTACATCTGGCTGGTCGCCAATCCGCAGAATCGGGCGTTGCGGCAGATTCGGGTGGATCAATACATCGTAGGCGTTCAGCGGATTTTAAAAGACGATGTGAAAGTTAATCTGGAGGGGTATTATAAGGATTATTCCCGTTATCCCGCCAGTCTGCTTCAGCCCTGGCTGGTGATGGCCAACACCGGCGCGGGCTTTGGCGGCTCGGAGGATGGTTTCGCAGCGTTTGGTCTGGAACCCCTGGTGAGCCGTGGGACCGGCTGGGCGCGCGGTGTGGAGTTTTTTCTGCAAAAGCGCATGGCCGAGGTGCCGCACTATGCACTGCTCAGCATCAGCTATAATGAGTCTAAATTCAGTGGGCTCGACGGCGTTCTTCGTCCAAGCAGCTTTGATCAACGCTGGATCATCAACTTTGGCGGCGGTTACATCCCCAACAGCCGTTGGGAGTTCAGCGCCAAATTTCGCCTGGCTACGGGGCGTCCCTACACGCCGTTCGATGCGAACTTTAACAAGCCCGCGGAGCTGTATAACAGCCAACGCATCGGTGTAAACCATTCCCTGGATCTGCGCGTGGACCGGCGCTGGAACGTCGGCAAGATGTATCTCATCACCTACGTAGACATACAGAATATCTACAACCGTCCTTTTAATGACATTCCACGCTGGAACAGCTACAAGCAGGAGTTGGACGGCACTTCGAGCATCGGCATTTTGCCCTCCATCGGTCTCAGCGCCGAGTTTTAATTTTCGTCCGCCGGACTGCATCGACATGGTCCGGCGGATCATTTATTTTTTCGTTTTAGAAAGAACCACCGGAACGGCGGAAGCAAGATCCGCTTGATCAAATCGAAAGCCGCTGGCGAGCAGTTTTGCCGGAATGGCCCGGGCGCTGCTCAGCAGCATCTCCTGCGCCATGTCGCCCAAGATCAGACGAAGCAGAAAGGCCGGCGCCGCGAACACCGCCGGACGGTGCAGGCCCTGAGCCAATATACGGGTAAAGACTGCATTGCTCACCGGCTGTGGGGCTGTGACGTTCACGGGTCCCGCAAGGTCCGGGTGAAGCAAAAGATGGGCGATGGCGCGGTGCACATCGTTTGCAGTGATCCAGCTCCAATATTGCCTTCCGTGGCCCAGCTTGCCGCCTAGTCCGCAGCGGAGCAGCGGCAGCAGTCTGGCCAACGCACCACCCCCAGAATCGAGAATAATGCCGAACCGGCTGTGGATCAGTCGGATGCCGGCCTTTGCAGCCGGCAGCGCTGCGTTCTCCCACTCGACGCACACATCGGCTAAAAAGCCTTTTCCCGGACCAGCGGACTCATCCAGGAGTGCATCGCCCCGATCTCCGTAATAGCCCACGGCCGAGGCGCTGATAAAAACTTGGGGTGGACGCTTTAAATCCCCCAGACAGCGGCTCAACAGCAGAGTGCCGTTTTTTCGACTGGACAAAATTCGAGCTTTTTTCGCAGTCGTCCACAAGCCGGACAGATTTTCCCCCGCCAGATGAATGACGCCGTCCATCCCCTCCAGAGCGCTGCCGTTGATCTGATTTTCATCCGGATTCCAATAGATCTCTTTTTCAGAGTTTAACGGGGTGCGCCGAACCAGCGCATGGATTTCATGTCCTTGCTGGGCAAGATGGCGCGTCAAACCATTGCCGACCAATCCACTGGCGCCGGACAGAACAATTTTCATACCTTGCACCTCCTGTAAAAGGTTCCAGGCGGCAGGACCGGCGCATGGCCCTTTCGCCTCCATCGGCACGAACAGGCGTCGGTCAGTCCGCCGGTTCCTGCCTGTGGCCTGGCACGAGAAGTGCGATGCCGCTCAACAGCATCGGCAATGCCAGAACGGTGAAGAGCATGAGGCCGCCATAAAAGCTGCGTTGGCTGGGGAGAAAAACGAATCCAAATCCCAGGCCGAGCAGGATCAGCAGCACGCCGCACAGCCGCGGCCATCGGTCCGTTGCCAGCGCCAAACCCGTCAGCAATAGAAACGGCAACATCTCCACCAGCGTCATCCAGGAAAGTCCGTGCGACAATAACGCAAAGATCAGCCAGACGCCGGCAAAGAACAAGGTGATAGAACGCGCTGCTTTTTGCGGAGGATGATTTTGCAACAGACTGATGAACAGCTTGACCGCCAGCGGAATCACCAGCAATGCCAGCATGGCGTCGCCCGGATGCTTGTTCTGGATCAAATAGTCCTTGATGAGGACGATGAGCAACACAACCAGGTAAGCGTAAAACGCCATGGCGGTGGAGAAGCGGCTGATCTGCAACTGCCGTTCATCCACATGGCTGCGATGAACAAACTCACGGATCAATGGAACGGCCACCAGCACCACGGCTGCTGCGATCAGCGCCGGCGGCGGCAGCGCCCGGGAAAATCCCAGCATGATGGTCCCCACCAGCGCCAGCAGATACGCCCCTGCCAATAGATATCTGATATTTTTCATCACGCCTCCCAATCTTGTTTTTCTAGAACAAAAAGATCTTCAAGCCGGACGTTCACCACCCGGCTGAGTTTGAGCGCCAGCCGTACAGATGGATTGAATGCCCCTTTTTCAATCGCGATGATGGTCTGGCGGCTCACCTGAACGCGTTCCGCCAGTTCCTGCTGCGTCAACTCTCCAGCCAGAAAGCGATATTTTCGCAGATGATTGATCATGCACGCCTCGATCCACGCTTGAATGACTCAGCGGCTCAAAGGTTTTGTTCCGCTGTAGAATGAAAAATGTAATCTTTTACTTACTTAATGTAATTTATTATTTACATATTGTCAACTATTATTATTAAAATTTGAGTAAATTTTACCCGGCGAAACGTTACAGCTGAGGCATTTCGAAAAGAACGCAACAACTGAAAGGATGGAGCGAAGAGCGTCGCTGGATTGTCCGCTGCTGCGGGCTTTTAATCTCGCAAAATAATGCACCGCTCCAACGCATATTTTTAACATGCTGATATTCAGTGACTTGATTCACAAAGACGCTTTTATATATGATTGGATGAATGACGCCTCGTCGTCGGTTGTTGCTCGGGATGGCCAGGAAAGGGCTGCCGGCCAAAAAACGCTTGCATTTCGCGGGAATAATTAATAAAATAGCCAAGATTTTCATACTAATGCGGGAGTAGTTCAGCGGTAGAACGCAAGCTTCCCAAGCTTGATGTCGCGGGTTCGATCCCCGTCTCCCGCTCTGACTCTAGCCTCTTCCACCTTCGGAATGAGGCTTTTTTTTTGCTGTAGGCCAGAGTCAGCTATAGAATACTTCTTGGCATTCAATGATGAATTTTGTATTTTTTCTTTTGCTTACAAGGGATCGTGCTATGAACTGCGTGGAGGTTTCGTGAAAAATTTCACTTATTATAATCCAGTAAAAATCGTTTTCGGCAAAGGGGCGATCGATCAGTTGCGGACTTTGGCGCCTGCTTCCGCAAATCTGCTGCTCACTTATGGCGGGGGATCGATTAAACGGAACGGCGTCTATGATCAGGTCCTCGCGGCGCTGCAGGTAAAGCGGGTGGTCGAGTTCGGCGGCATCGAACCCAATCCGAAATATGAAACCTTGTTGGAAGCGGTCGAGGTTGTAAAAAAGGAAAAGATCGATTTTCTCTTGAGCGTGGGCGGCGGATCGGTCCTTGACGGCACCAAATTCATTGCTGCAGCGGCTCATTTTTCCGGCGCTGATCCCTGGGAGATCATTACCAAACACCGCCGGCTGCAGCAGGCCGTGCCGCTGGGTGCGGTGTTGACCCTGCCCGCCACTGGCTCGGAGATGAATAGTTTCGCCGTGATCTCCCGGGCTGCGACGCAGGAAAAATTGTCCTTTGCCAGTTCAAAGATCTTTCCGCGGTTTTCCATTCTCGATCCGGAAACCACGCGGTCATTGGATATGCGTCAGACGGCCAACGGGGTGGTGGACGCCTTTGCCCATGTGCTCGAGCAATACATGACTGTTCCGGTGAATTCGCCGTTGCAGGATCGGCAGGCGGAAGCCATCCTTTTGACGCTGATTCAGGAAGGGCCGAGAGTGATGGCTAATCCGAATGATTACGACGTCCGCGCCAACATCATGTGGTGCGCGTGTCAGGCGCTCAATGGTCTCATCGGTTGCGGCGTTGTGCAGGACTGGTCAACGCACGCCATCGGCCATGAGCTGACGGCGTTTTACGGCCTCGATCATGCTCAGTCCCTGGCAGTGGTGTTTCCGGCGTTGTTGCGCCATCAACGGGAAAGGAAAGCGGCCAAGCTTCTGCAGTACGGCGAGCGGATTTTCGGCATCACCGAAGGAAGCGAAGCGCAGCGCATCGAGCAGGCCGTCGACCGAACCGAGCGCTTTTTCCGTTCTCTCGGCGTGGGCACTCGCCTGGCGGACTATGGCATTCAGGCGCAGGGTTTGGAACGCATCGGCCGGCGCATCGCTGAACGGGATGGAAAAATCGGCGAGCACCAGGCCATTGGTCAAAAAGAGATCGACGAAATTTTGTCAGCTGCGTTGTATCAGGATGATGACAAATAACGAGCGGATCACGGTTATGAAGGACAAACACACCGTATTGTTCGAGTTCGCCAGTCAGCCCCATCTGGTCCGGCTAGCCGGCCGGGTGCAGCATTACACCTGGGGCGGGTTCGAATTCATCCCCCGCCTGATCGGGGAGGATAATCCAAATCGGCAACCCTATGCCGAGCTCTGGATGGGTGCGCATCCGCGATTTCCCTCTATCGTGGACCTCGGCCTGCCGGTGAATTTGGACGAAGTAATTGCCGTGGACCCGAAAAAGATACTCGGCAGTGAGGCCGCGGCTCTTTTTCAGGGCAAACTGCCTTATCTGTTCAAGGTTTTGGATGTGCGGCAGATGCTTTCCATTCAGGTGCATCCGAGTCTTGATCAGGCGCAGAAAGGCTTTGCCAGGGAAAACCGCAAGGACATTCCCCTGCAGGCGCCGGAGCGCAATTATAAGGATCCGTACCACAAGCCCGAGCTGCATATCGCGCTGACGGATTTCTGGATGCTGCATGGTTTCCGGCCCTATGCGGAGATTGTGCGTACCTTGAAGGCTGTGGCGGCTTTTCAACCCTTGGCGAATTATGAAAAAAAGCTGTCCAAACTCGTTTTGTCCGAGGCCGACAAGCTGCGCCGATTATACAGCGCCATCATGGAGATGCCGCAAGCAGAGGTGGATGCTGTTCTCTCCAGACTGTATGATCAGCTGGCCCAGATGTCCGCAAGAGGCACAATGGCGAAGCGCCATCCGCATTACTGGGCGTGGCGGGCGTTTTCGCAATTTCCGCCGAACGCAGGCCATTGGGATCGTGGGATTTTTTCCATCTATTTGATGAACCTGCTGCACATTCCAGAGGGCCGCGGCACGTTCCAACCAGCCGGGGTTCCACACGCCTACCTGGAAGGGGTGACGGTGGAGTTGATGGCCAACTCAGACAATGTGTTGCGCGGCGGCCTGACCGACAAGCACATCGATGTGAAGGAATTGCTGCAGACGGTGTCCTATGAGTGTGTTGCGCCCAAGCTCATTAAGGGCCGTCAGCTGGGATCCATCGAACGGATTTACGCAGTGCCCTTTGACGGCTTTCAGTTGTCGCGCCTCACCCTGCCGCCGGGCAAGGAGTACAAGAGCCGGATGCACCATGGACCGGATATCCTCCTGCTGCTGGAAGGGGAAGCCTGGGTCCATTCTCTCTGTCTTTCTCTATCCTTAGACCGCGGCGACAGCATCTTTGTGCCGGCAAATGTGCCGTATGTGCTGCGCACGACGACTTCGGCGGTTGTGTACAAAGCGACCACAGCCAAAGGATGAACGAGTCTCGTCACAGTGCCTGGAAGGGCTCAGCGAGCGGCGCAGGATCAGCAGCACAAGTCGGTCTGGGAATTTTTCTCAGTCGCATCGCCGGCCTGATCCGCGACCGTGTTTTTGCCCATTTTCTCGGCAGTTCGGATGCGGCGGATGCCTTTAAAGCAGCGTTTCGGATTCCCAACATGCTGCAGAATCTTTTCGGCGAAGGCGTCCTCTCTGCATCGTTCATCCCGGTGTACGCCCGTCAGCTCGCTGAGGGCAGGGAGGAGGAGGCGGGCCGGACCGCTGGTGCGATTGCAGCGATCTTGGGGCTGGTCGTATCGCTCTTTGTGCTGCTGGGCGTCGTCTTTACTCCGATTTTGATCACTGTGATCGCGCCTGGCTTTATCGGCGCCAAGCGTGATTTGACCATCGATCTGGTGCGCATTTTATTTCCCGGCGCCGGTCTGCTGGTCTTGTCCGCCTGGTGCCTCGGCATACTCAACAGCCACCGTAGATTTTTTCTCTCCTATTCAGCTCCGATCTTTTGGAATCTTGTCATGATCGCCAGCCAGCTCGGCTTTGGACCGCGGATGGGGCAGGAGCCGCTCACAGTGGTCTATGCCTGGGCGTCGGTGCTGGGCAGCGCCTTGCAGTTTTTGCTGCAATTGCCCACTGTGTTGCGCGTGAGCCGCTCTTTGCGCTTGTCGTTGGATTTTCATTCGCCACCGGTCAAGGCTGTCTTGCACAATTTTATCCCGGTGTTTTTTGGCCGCGGGGTTACCCAGATCAGCGCTTTTATCGATGAAATGATCGCCAGCCTGCTGCCCACCGGCGCGCTGGCGGGCCTGGGTTATGCTCAGACCCTGTATCTGCTGCCGGTGAGTCTTTTCGGCATGTCGGTTTCCGCTGCCGAGTTGCCCGCCATGTCCAGTGCCACCGGCGATCCAAAGGAGATAGCCGGGTATCTCGCCGACCGGCTGAATGGCGGTTTGCGGCGGATCGCCTATTTTATCATTCCGTCCAGCGCCGCTTTTCTGATTTTAGGCGATGTCATCGTCGCTGCAATTTATCAGACCGGCCATTTTGTTCATCACGATGTTGTTTTTGTCTGGACCATTCTGGCGGGCTATGCCTTTGGCCTTTTAGCCGCCACCCAGAGCAGGCTGTATTCGTCCGCCTATTATGCCCTTCGCGATGCGCGTACGCCCTTTCGTTTGGCGGTAGTGCGTGTGTCGGTCAGCGCAGCCCTGGGTTTGCTGTTGGCGTTGGCAGCGCCCAGGTGGCTGGGGTTGGCGCCCCGCTGGGGCGTGGCCGGCCTGACCCTGGCGGCAGGGATTGCCAGCTGGTTGGAGTTTTGGCTGCTGCGCAGGAAAATGAAGATAAAGGTCGGTTCCACTGGTCTGCAGCCAACCTATGTGCTCAAACTGCTGGGCTGTGCGCTGGCAGCGGCTCTCATTGCCTTTCTCGTCAAACAGACGGCAGTCGGACTGCATCCTATCTGGACGGCGGCGCTGGTGCTAAGCTTGTACGGCGGGCTGTATATTTTACTGACCGGCGTCGCGGGCGTGATGGACCGCAGAATCATCAATAGGCTGTTCAGCCGCCTGACCGGCCGCTGAGCCAGGGCTGAATGGATTCCAGTAAGCCGAGCTGTGAACGACGTTGAACCTTCATGGCCTGCTCGCCGCCTTTTTGCCGAGTCGTCAAATGCTGAAATCGTCCATGACTTCTTGATCGACGCATGCCTGCAATGTGTGAGCCCGCTCTCAGGGCCGTTATTTGATCAGCCGCAACTGATGATCGCTGAGACGGTAATCCGAGATCTGCAATTCCGTCAGATTGATCTGCATCTTTAAACCGAATTTTTTTTCCAATCGGTTCAACGGCAGGTTGATTTTGCCGATGGATAATTGGGATTCGGGCAAGAGCCGAATCATATTCCTCTCTCTGTATGGAAGCAGATCCAGTTTAAGGTACACCTGCGACAGGCTGTGCTCTGGGATCATTTTCAGCAAAGCGATCCACGCGCGCTCTGCTTCGTCGGAAAGAGACTGATAGGGTGCGTGCCGCAGATCGACGATCAGCTCCAGGACGGCGCGGTTCTCAGTCAGGGTGGTCTTGCACCCCTTGAGAAACAGCTCCGGCTGATAGCCGTTCTGCCGCAGTGTTTCCTTGATCAGGGGATAGATCTGGGATTCGAGCAGAGTCACTTGTCTACGGCTTTCCAATTCCTGCAGATAAGCTTCCACAGTCGCTGGGCGCAGTGCAGGCAGGGGGTCGAGCGATGTGTTCTCCCGGACCATCGGCGTTTCCTGCCCAGAGAGTGCCGGGGATGAGGGCCTCGAGTCGATAGAAGATGGCGGAATGGGAGCGGCGGATCGAGGCCTTGTGGACCGAATAAAGTCGCCGCTGTTTTCAGATCCGGACGAGTTCGCGATGGGCCGGCCGAAAAAGGCTGACGAGTCCGGCGGGTCAATGGGATTTGCAGCCGTTCGTTCCATAGCGGAGCTGTTTTCCCGCTCTGCCGTTCTTTCGGCTTCAAACCAATCCGGCGTATACGAAATCCGTTGCACAGCATAATACCGCAGCGCAATCACCACCAGAGCCAGCAGGACCAGCAGCAGTAGAAAGAGGCGCAACAGCTTGTGCCGTGAGACGGCCGGCGCATAGGGGGCATTGATCTTTTTTCTTTTCATACTGAATATTTTCCATTAGGTGAGGCGGCGGCCTCATCCGTTAAAGAACAGATGCTGGATCAGAATTTTAGCGCCTATGGCGATCAGGACTGCACCGCCGAGGATTTCCATTTTCTTGCCCAGATACAAACCGAATTTTTGTCCCAGATCCACGCCTACCAGAGTGAGCGCAAAGGTGATGCTGCCGATGATCAGCGCCGGCGTCACGATCGGCGTATTTAAAAATGCGAAACTGAGACCGACCACCAGCGCGTCGATGCTGGTGGCGACCGCCAGAGCGAGCAGGATGCGAGGATTCAGGATATCCATGGTTTTATTTTTACCGCTGTTGTCCAAGGCTTGGCCGATCATCCGGGCGCCGATGGTCGTCAGCAGCAGGAACGCAATCCAGTGGTCGATGCTGCTGATGAGATCGCGCAGCTGTACGCCTGCCAGCCATCCCAGGATAGGCATCAACGCCTGAAAGCCGCCGAAGGCCGCTCCGATCTTGAGCGCCTGGCTCGGCTGAATACGTCCATAGATCAAACTGCCGCTGATCGCCACCGCAAAGGCGTCCATGGAGAGGCCGACGGCGATTAAGATAACGCTGACGAGATCCATTCAAGTTCCTGTTCAGTCTTGCGTGATATAACTTGAAAAAATATAGTGATTTTTCATGGAGATTCCAAGGGCGGAAAAATTCTTCTTGCAAATTTATAAAAAACCGGCGACATTCTTTTAGGATCGGTCCTTCTTCAGGCGGAAAGTATGGGTAGGATGAGAAAGAGCGCTGCAAGTTTGTTAGATTGGTCAAGTGCGCTGAGGCCCAAGCAGTGGATTAAAAACGTTATCGTGTTCGCCGGTTTGTTCTTTGCGGAAGATATTTCCGATGTGCACAAGATCATTCCGGCGGTGTTGGCGTTTCTTTTGTTCTGCATGGTTTCCAGCGGCGGCTACTTGATCAATGATGTATTGGACCGGAAAAAGGATGCCCTGCATCCGAAAAAAAAGCAGCGGCCCATCGCCTCCGGCCGGGTGCCGGTGGTTCCGGCGCTGGCGCTGGCGGGAATCCTGCTGCTGGCGGGCATCGGTTTGAGCCTTTCTTTGCGCTTTTCTTTCGGCGTGCTGATCCTTTGCTATGTGATCCTGACGATCTCCTATTCTCTGCTGCTTAAACGGATTATCATACTGGATGTGCTGGTGATCGCTTCCGGTTTCGTGTTGCGCGCCATCGGCGGCACCCTGGCCATCGAGGAGGCGATCTCATCCTGGCTGATCATCTGCACCATCTTTCTTTCCCTCTTTCTGGCCTTGACCAAACGTCGCAGTGAGATCATCGCTCTGGGTGAGAACGCCGCGGCTGTGCGGAAAACGCTTTCCGGTTACAGCCCGCAGTTTCTCGATCAGATGATCAACACCGCCACTGCGGCCTGCCTGATGTCGTACAGCCTATACACTCTGGACAGCAATACAGTGGCCAAATTCGGCACCCGCAATCTGGCCTTCACCCTGCCTTTTGTGATTTACGGTCTTTTTCGTTATCTTTTTCTGGTGCATCATCATAACATCGGAGAATCCCCGGAGGTCGCCCTGCTGCACGATATGCCGATCATTCTCTGCATGATTCTCTATGTGGGTACAGTGACCGCCATCATCTATCTCTGAATCAGAGAAATGCTTTGCATGAAAGGGTCGTCGAAATTGGCAACGAATCCCCTGCAGGCCGATCGCTGTGCAGGCCGGCAGGTAAAAGCGGCCTGCTGGTTGCGGCGGCGCTGGACGATGGTTTGGCTCCTGGTTCTCTGTGCGCTGGCGGCGTGTACGTCTTCCGCCCGTAAGGAGGAGCAGGAGATTAAAAAGCTTCTCGCCACTTCCGCCGGCTATTTGAATGAAAGAGGCGTCGCGGAATTGGAGGGCGGCCGGTACCATGCGGCGGTTGAGTATTTTCATCAAGCGCTGGCGTTGACCAGCTATGATCCGGTGCTGCACAACAACCTGGGGGTGGCTTTTTTCCGCTTGGGATGGTTGGACTCAGCCATCGTCTCCTATGAAGCTGCGGTGCGTCTGCGGCCGCACTATTTCACGGCTTACCGGAATCTCGCCGGCGCTTATCTGGCAGCGCGCAAAACGCCGCTGGCGCTGAAGGCGATCGATCTGGCTCTGCAGCATCATCCGGACGCGGCCAATTACAGCTTGCGGGCAACCATCCATGAGCAGATGGAGCACTATGAATCGGCTGTCCGCGATTATCGTTCGGCTCTTTCTTTGGCGCCTGATTCTGCGAACCTGTACAACAACCTCGGCGCGCTCTATTTCCGGCTGAGCCGTTTGGAGCAGGCCATGGCGCAGTTTGAGCTGGCGCTGCAGAAAGAACCGACTCATGCAGCCGCGGCTTTCAACCTGGCCAATGCGTTGGCCCGTCAATGCCGGCTGGAGGAGAGCCGTCGGTATTATGAACAAGCCCTGCAGCAGGCGCCGGCCATGTATGAGGCGGAAAACAACCTCGGGCTGGTGTTGCTGGCCCTGAATGATGAAACAGGAGCGATCGACCGCTTTCGCCGGGCACACGCCATTAAGGCGGACGCCGACGTCGTGTTGCATAATTTATCTTTGGCGCTTGCCCGTTTGGATTCTTTGGATGCCGCTCTGGCGTTGATCGATCGCGCTCTGCAGATTCAGCCGGATAAGGCGAATTATCATCAACAGCGGGGAGCGGTGCTTGCCAAGTTACAGCGCCCGGCGGAAGCGCGCAGCGCCTTTCTGCGCGCGATCGCACTGGATTCAACGCTGGCCGTCAGCTACCATGAACTGGGAAATGTCTATTATGCCGCTGAGGAGATCAGTCCGGCTCTGCAGGCCTTTCAGCAGGCGCTCGAACGCTATCCGGACTATGTGGCCTCGCGTTACCTGGGCAAGGATGCGAACAGAAATCATGCGTATCTCGATCTGCTCACCGGCTGCGACGCCGCCTCCAAGATCTCTGCAGATTATGCCGCGGTCTATCTCAATCTCGGCAAGAGCTATTTAGCCATGAACGAGGAGCAATCGGCTGAACAGGCTTTTCGAAAAGCGGTTTCGCTGCAGCCGCAACGACCGGATGCCTATGAATGGCTGGCTGTGCTCTATCAGCAGCGCAAACAAGGACGGCAGAGCCGGATCATGACCGCGCAGGGCCGCTTTTGTCGAGGCCGGTTTGCCCTGGAGCTCGATTCTCTGCAGGCTGCCGAGCGCTATGGCCGACAGGCATTGCAGCTCCATCCACGCTACGCGGACGCGCTGGCGCTTATGGCAGAGATTCGCATCAAACAGAAGCGACTGAACGAGGCGGAGGCTTTTCTACAGCGGGCGATGGCGCTGGAACAACGATGCGAATATCTCTGGCTGGTCCAGGGGGATTATCAGGTCCAGCGCAGACAGATGGAGAAGGCCTTGGCAGCGTATGCAAAGGCGTTGCAGATCAATCCGGATTCTGTTCCTGCGCATAGCCGGATCGCCGCGCTGCTGCTTTCGCTGGAACGGACTGAGGAAGCGGCCAAGCATCAGGCGGAGGTTCATTTTCTTCAGGGACGGGAGTTCGAAACAGCCGGCCAGTTGGATCGCAGTTTGCGTGAATACGGCCTGGCCGCTGAGCTGATGCAGCGGCAGGCTCGGTATCTCACCGCACAGGGGTTGGTCTATGTGAAAAAGCATGTGAATGACGAAGCCGAACAAAAACTGCACCGTGCGCTGCAGTTGGATTCGTTGCAGGTACAGGCCTGGTATGGTCTCGGTGTCATTCACGGCGACCGGGGCGCCTATGATCGTGCGATCTCCTATCTGCAAAAAGCGATCAGTCTGGATTCACTTTTCGGCCAAGCGCATTATTCGCTGGCGGTGAACTATTATTTCAATCAGCAGCCGGAGCTGGCACGCCGGCATTTGGCCATCGCCCAGACTCTGGGCGTTGTCATCCGCAAGGAGCTGCAGGAAGCGCTGCAGGCGCCCTGAAGCGGCCGGCTTTTTCTACACTCTGGTCAGCGTCGATTCAAAGGCGCGTGGAATTCGGCCGTCGGGGCATACAGGAGCAGACGGTCGTTATGCACCAAACGGCTGGCCTTGGTGATTCCCAGTAGAAACATACCGATCTTTATTTCCCGCTGCAGCTGACGAATGACGGCGATAACGGCATCCGGGGATTTCATCGCCGGTTTGAAAAACGGAAATGCCAGGCCCACCAGCGATGCGCCCATCACCATGCATTTGATGACATCGATGCCGCTGCGCACGCCGCCGGAACCGATCAGGGTGATCCGTTTGCGCAAGGGGCGGAGCTGTTGCAGCGCCAGCGGCGTTGGAATGCCCCAATCCTGAAAAGTCAGGCCAAGATCGTACGAATCTTTGCGCCGGTCGCGCCGGTGTTCGATGCGGCTCCAGGAGGTGCCGCCGCTGCCGGCCACGTCGAAATAGTGCAGGCCGTGACGAAGTGCCAGACGTACATCCTGAGGGCTGAGACCGGCCCCCACCTCCTTGAGGATGATCGGTTTATGCAGCCGGCGGTTGAGATCGGCGATCTTTTCGATCAGACCGGCAAAGTTTACGTTGCCCTCCGGCTGCACCGCCTCTTGCAGCGGATTGAGGTGCAGATAGAGTGCATCGGCTTGCAGCACTTCCACAGCTGTCTGGCAATGCTGCAGGCCGAACCCATAGTTGAGCTGAACCGCACCCAAGTTGGCGAACAGCAGCGTGCTGGGGGCAAAGCGGCGCAGATCAAAGCTGGCTCGCGCCTGTGGATGGGTAAACATCACTCGCTGGGAGCCCACGGCCATGGCCACCTGAGTGGTTTGTGCAGCCAGCGCCAAATTTTTATTGATCACGCGGACGAGCGGATCATCGCCGCCGGTCATGGAAGAGATCAACAGGGGGGCGCTCAGCTGTTTGCCCATGAAACGGATCGAGGTGTCCACCTCTTCCAGGTCGATTTCCGGCAGGCCGCGATGAGCCAGCAGGATTTGGTCAAAGTAATTCTTGCGCCGATCGATGTCGCTGTCCGCCAGTACCACATCGATGTGCTGCTTTTTTCTGCTGTTGATGGATCGGTTCATGTGCGGTCCTCTGATTTGCCCCTTCCAATGTAGCCAAAAAAACGGAGCATTTCAACCTCTGGTTTTGCAGCACGTCTTTTTTCGTCGAATTGTGACCAAGGACTAAATCGCTGATATTCCGCTTGACTGGAAAATAAAAAAGATGTATGATCAGAGTTAGACAGTATCAGACAGGATTTGGGGGGAAGCGGGAAGGACGACGGGAAACACGGTGAACCTGTACGATGATCTTATGGATGGGCTGTCGGCTGCAGCTCCGCTGCGGGTGGTTTTGTGGCAGCCGACGTCGATCGCCGTGGTGGTGGGGTATTCACAGCAGCCTGCGGTGGAGGTGCATATGGATCGCTGTCGCCGGGACGGGGTTCCGGTGATGCGGCGACGGGGCGGCGGCGGCGCCGTGGTGCTGATGCCCGGGATTCTGTGCCTGACCTGTGCGTTCGTAAGCCGACAAAGTGATTCGCCCTACTATTTCTTCCAAAAGATCAACGCCTTTCTCATCGAGCAACTGGCACATGTTTTTCAGGTGCCTGACGTTCGAGCCGCCGGCATCAGCGATCTGGTGATCAACGAAAGAAAGATTCTCGGCTGTTCCATGCATAAATCCCGCCATCGCTATCTGTATCAGGGTTCTCTGCTGGTTCAGCCGGACCTGGATTTGATCGAGCGCTATCTGCGTCACCCTTCCAGGGAACCGGATTACCGCAAGGGCCGCGGGCATGAGACTTTTGTCACCAGTCTGGCGCAGGAGGGCTACCCGCTGTCGGTCCGGCAACTCAAGCAGGGCCTGGAGGCCGGTTGCGCGGAACAGCTCGCTGCATGGTTACTTTAATCGGGAGGTGTGTATGAAAATCCGTTTATATCTGCTGACGCTTTTCGCCGCCAGCCAATGGGCTCTCGGCCAGGAGATCGGCGATTATATTTCAAAATACACCGCTGAAAACGGCAAGGGCTATATGCAGCCCCTGGCGGATGTATTCGGCGCTGATCTCAACAGTGGTCTGTTCCAAGGCGGCAGGCTGCCTCAGGTCGGCTTTCACCTGACCATCGGCGTCAAGGGGGTGACGGCGAAAATCGGCGACGACCTGAGGACCTTCAAGGCCACGACCGAAGAACCTTTCAGTCCGACGCAGACGGAAAAAGTGCCGACGATTTTCGGCAAGAACGAAGCGGTTGCGGTGACGGGCGTAGGCGGGACGGTGTACAATTTCCCCGGCGGTTTCGACATGGACATGATGCCGCTGGTGATCCCGCAGGCGACCATCGGCACCTTGCTCGGCACAGAGGCAACCGTGCGTTATTTTATGGCCAATCTAGGCGAGGACATCGGCGATCTCAAACTGGCGGGCATCGGAGTGCGGCACAGCATCAGTCAGTATCTGCCCCTTCTGCCCATTGATCTGTCCGTCGGTTATTTCACTCAGAAATTCTCTGTGGGAGAAGTGGTGGAGGCCCAAGCCGTCTATTACGGGGCGCAGGTCGGCAAGACCTGGGGACTTTTCTGCCTATACGGCGGCGCCGGCTACGAGTCCACAGAGGTTACGGTTGCCTATGAACAGGAGAAAGACGTTGAATCAAGCCGAGTGTCGTTTGACATGAAATCAGAGGATCAACTGCGTTTTACGGTGGGCGTCGGTTTGAATTTGGTCATTTTAAAAATTCACGTGGATTACAACCTCGCCTCCCCAAAAACTTTGTGCGCGGGCATCGGTTTCGGCTGGTAGCCTGTAATGAACTTTTCGCTAGGAGCTTGCCATGAAACGAGTGATTCTTTTAATAGCAGTCCTGACCGCATCGGCGTGGTTGTCGTCCTGCGAAAGCCGGCGTTTTCAGTTCGTCGCCACTCTCAATAGGACCGTGGATTTTGCCGTGGATCATAGTGGGCCGTTCAAGACAGTGCGCACGATCACGGCGGCGCAGATCCGCAATAACCTGAATGTGCCCGAAGGCAGCACAATTAAAAGGGTGGACATCGAAGCCCTTTCAATCGTGCCGGAGACCAAGGCCGGCAACGAGGCGACTGAAGTCAAGGTGCGCGGAACGATCAAGGATCAGGGCCATGAAGTGGAGCTGTTCAAAGAGACTTCCATTCATTTGACCACCGGGGTGGATGTCGGCTACGGCGTCCGTGTGCCTTTGCAAAAACTGGTCGATCTAGGCATAAGCGCTTTAAAGACTAAAATCAATGATCATGTGAGCCGTCTCAACGATGCGGATATTGAAATCAATCTCTACGGCACTACTCTGCCGGCCGGAAAACGGCTGCTGATGACCGTTCACTTTGACATCAAGGCCACCGTGCTCTATGAAAAGTGCATCGATACGCCCAACTTTTTCGGCGGGGAAAAGTGCGAGGAGGGGGAGGAGGATTAGGGTGGTCTGAAGGCCGGTCGACTAAATGATGATGATCTGTTCACTATGAAAGGCAATCAGGGTTTCGATCTCGATCACCGTAATGCGTTTCCCCCCGGCCACCTGACTCAGGCGGCCGGCCTTCGCCCCCTCTTCCGCTCCAGAGGGGGCGAAGGCCTAAAGCTTTTCAGCTGAACCTCTCCAATCTTTTCATCACACTAAAGATAAACGCAGCGGACAGCAGGCAGCACACCGCCAGCACGGTCCACAACTGCCAGAGCGCGATTTTATCCCACAGATAGCCGATAACGCTCAGCAAATAATTGCCCAGCGCCGTGGCTGCGAACCACCCGCCCTGCGCCACGCCCTTTAACCGCGGCGGCGCCACTTTGCTGACAAAGGCGATGCCCATGGGGCTGATAAACAGCTCAGCGATCGTCAGCACGAAATAGGTGCCTATCAGCCAGTAGACAGAAACACGGCTGTCCAGCGGTACCGCCTGACCTGGCGCCATATCTTTGGGGCTCAGCAGGCCCAGGGAGGCGATCACCAGCAGGGCAAAGCCGGCGGCGGTGATGATCATGCCGATGCCGATCTTGCGCGGGGCGGACGGTTCCTTTTTTTTCGCTCTCAGCCAGGCGAAAACGCCTAAAACCAGCGGTGTCAACGCTACGATGAAAAAGGGATTGAAATGCTGAAATTTTTGCGGTGTGAACAGGTTGGAACCGGAATAGCCCTGGTAGCGCCACCAGGCCAGTGCGACGAAAACCACCACGCCGACGGCGGCGAGCATGCGCTGCATGGAGGGGGTTCCTCGTCTGAGCAGATAGAACGCAGAGAGCGCGGCAAGAAAGATGGACAGTAGACCAAACAGGTCAAACCAAAGGTTGGTTGCTTTGCCGACGTGGGTCACCGTATAGTCGCGGGCAAAATAGGTCATGGTGACGCCGTTTTGATGAAAAGACATCCAGAAAAAGATGACCACGGCAAAGATCAGGCCCAGCGCGATAAGTCGCGGCCGGGTTTCCGCCTCGTTGTACGTCGTCTGATTCATGGCGGCCGCGGTTTTTTGCGTTCCCATATGGTCGGCATGTTGGTAATATTTGCGAAAGATCCAAAAGATCAGCATGGAGGCAATCAGGCTGAAGCATGCGACGCCGAAGCCATAATGATAGGACTCGCTCAGAGCGTTGATATAGTGGGTCGAGAAATCGCCGAGCGTTGCCAGCGTGACGCGGCTGTCCTGGGTTTGAGCGATGGCGAGATAGCCCGGTACATCCTCCAACTGGTTTTTCAAAAAAGCGTTGGCCATGGCGGGCAGGCGGCCGTCGTAGAAAAACTGATGCTTTTTCAAAATCCAATTGCTGATCACCTCTGCCGCGGTCGGCGCCAGCATGGCGCCGATGTTGATGCCCATGTAAAAAATGCTAAAGGCGGAGGTGCGTTTGCCCTCGTATTGGGGATCGTCGAACATCTTGCCCACCAGCGCCTGCAGGTTGCCTTTGAACAGGCCGGTGCCGATGGCGATCGTGGCCAGGGCGAGGACGATCAGCCCGAAACCTGATCCCATAGTCGTGGGGATGGCCATAAGCGAATAGCCCACGAACATGACGATCATGCCGAGGCTGATGGTTTTGCTGTAGCCCAGCACCCGATCCGCCAGCAGGCCGCCCAGCAGCGGAAAGAAATAGACAAAGGACATAAAGATGCCATAGACCTGGCTGGACGAGGCAGCGCTCATCCCGTACTTGGCCTGAAGGAAGAGAATAAAGATGGCCACCATGGTGTAAAAACCGAATCGTTCGCCCATGTTGGCGAAAAACGCGACGGTCAATCCTTTGGGAAGTCCTTTGAACATGCGCTGATTCTCCTGTTGGGGTTCATAGCCGCTGCCGATCCGGGGCGGTTTGCGCCGCAGCGTCGGCGGTTCGTGTCATCGAGGATTTCAGTCCACTCTCACCAACTCGTAGGTTCCCGCCTCTGCTTCGAGGACGGCGGCTTCTTTGCCGAGACGGACGAATTTCAAGCCCGGGATGGCGCTTGCCGCTTTGCCTTTATGGATCAGATGGCGGCCGCCCTCCAGCAGGGTGGGTTCCTGCTGGCCTCCGGTTGGAAAATGTATCTCTGCAGTGGTGTTGGCCGGTATGGTCAGCCACATTTTCAAGGTGTTCGTCTCTTGCTGCCAACGGCAGGAAAGCGGTCCATACAGGGTGTTCAACTTGGCCTCCGCCCATTTCAAATCACCCACTGGTTGGGGTGCGATGATGGCGCGTTTATAGCCCGGATGTTGTATGTCGACGCGCAGGCCGGCGAGATAATCATAGAACCAGCGACCCACGGCGCCGAAGGCGAAATGATTGCGTGAGTTCATACCCGGCCCTTCGGTGTCGCTGTTCCACAGCTCCCAGATGGTGGTTGCGCCTTTTTCCACCATATAGCCCCAGGAGGGGAAGGTTTTTTGCGATGCCAGCTGGTAGGCCAGATCGTGATAGCCATACCGGCTCAGCATCGGCAGGATGACCGATGTGCCGATAAAGCCAGTGGACAGGTGCGTGTCGCGGCCGCGCACATCCTCGGCGATGTTGCGGATCACTGCGGCGATCTGTTGTTGCGGGACCAGGCCGAAGGCCAGCGGCAGCAGGTTGGCCGTTTGGGTTTTGCCTTCATACCAGCCGTCCGCCGGGCGATAATATTTTTTATTGAACGCGGCAGCGATCTTGCGCGCCAGCTCGGCATAGGCGGCGACGTCCGCCTCTTTGCCGATGATCTTTGCCATCTGGCTCATCAGGGTGACGTCTCGGTAATAGTAGGCTGCGGCGATGGGTTTTTTCGGCGAAGCGGTCAACGACACCCAGTCTCCGTATCCATCGCGCTCATAGAGATCGTCCTGGCTGTGGTTTTTCATGTATTCAACCCATGCGGCCATGTTGGGGTAGTATTGTTCGATGATCCGCCGGTCGCCGTAATACTGATAGACCACCCAGGGGATGATCACCACCGCATCGCCCCAGGCGGGGCTGGCCACGCTGTATCTGTCCAGGCAGGGATTGACGTCGCGCACCGCACCGTCCGCGCCCTGGCAGTCGGCGATGTCTTGCATCCATTTGCGGAAGAAATCCGCCATATCGCGGTTAAAGCAGGCGGTGGGGGCGATGACCTGGGCATCGCCCATCCAGCCCAGCCGTTCATCTCGTTGCGGGCAGTCAGTGGGAACACTGTGCAGATTGCCGGTCAATCCCCAGCTGATGTTGTGCTGGATCCGGTTGATCAACTCATTGGAACAGGTAAAGACGCCGGTCTCAGTCGCGTCGCTGTTGAACACGCAGCCGGTGATTGCATCCAGTCCTGGTTTGCCGGGATAACCGGCGACCTGGACGTAGCGGAAACCGCGGTAAGTGAAGGTCGGCTGATAGACCTCTTTGCCCTTGCCCTTGAGGATATAGGTGTCTGTGGCTTTGGCGCTGCGATAATTGTCCTTGTACAGGGTGCCGTCCGGATTCAGCACCTCAGCGAAGGAGAGCTCCACTCTCTGGCCGGCTGGACCTTTTACAGAGAGGCGGGCGTTGCCCGCCATGTTCTGCCCCATGTCAAAGACATACACGCCCGGAGCGGGTTCGGTGACGGCGATGGGGGTGAGCTCGCGGGAGGTGCGGATGGGCGGGCCTTCCTGGCTGCACACTACGGCGCTGTCGGCGGGCACGATGACCGCCGGTTCCCAGTCCGCGTTTTTGAATGAAGGTTCATTCCACCCCGCCTGTTCCAGTCGGGCGTCGTAGACTTCGCCGTCATAGATGTTGTCGAACAGGATCGGCGCTTCATGCACCTGCCACGATTCGTCGCTGACCACCGACTGAGTGCGGCCGTCGGGGAATTCTATTTTAATTTTGCACAAAAGGCGCAGGGGGCCCTCGCTGTAGGCGCGGCGGTTGCCGCCGCCCATGCCGCCGCTCCACCAAGCGTTGCCCACCATGGCGGCTACGGCATTGGAGCCCTTTCTCAGCAGCCTGGTGACGTCATACGTTTGATAATGGATCCGCTTGGGATAATCGGTCCAGCCCGGCGTCAGCCGTTCGTCTCCAACCCGTTTGCCGTTGATGTAGAGCACGTAGCTGCCCAGACCGGTGACATAGACGCGCGCCTGATCAAAATAGTGATCGATGTCGAACTCTTTGCGCGCCAGAATCGCGCGCAGCGGCTGGGCCGACTCACCCGGTTTGCCCCAGATCCCTCCGCCCCATGATTCGATCTCCCTGCAGGCGCTCCACGTCCGGTCCTGCGCAGGTGCGATTTTCCAATCGCCCGCGGCCTGATCCGAGCATTTCCAGGAGCGGTCGGTGAAGAGAAATTGCTGGCTGCCATCGGCCAGGGTGATCTCCAGGGTTGCGATCAGGCCGCAGATGTCGCCGGCGGTGTTGATCGCTTCGACCGCCAGGCTGTTTGCACCGGCGTGGAGCTGGGCGAGAACATCGTACTCATGGAGCTTATGATAGCCGGCGCCCTTGCCGATTTCAGCTCCATTGAGAAACACGCGAAAGATGTTGTCCGCGGCGATGCGCAACAGCGCTTTGTTTGCGCTTTGGGGCAGCTGAAAAGACCGACGGAAATAGATCGGCAGGTTGATCTGACGGTTGCTCGGATGCCAGATCCAAGCGCCCATGGCCGGTTGTTCCGGCTTTTCCCTTTTTTCGATCTTGCCGATCCATTTCACCTCTTCCCAGTCATGGGGAAAAAACAGAGCGGTTTCAAAAAAGGCGGTTTTACTGAACGCTGACATTTCGCCCTGCTGGTCCCAAGTACGCACGCGCCAGAAATAGCGCCGCCCGCTTTCCAGCAGCGAGCCGTCGTAGGAAATGTGCACGTTCTGATCGGATTCCTCTTTGCCGGTGTCCCAGATATCCGGTTCATTGCGTTCAAGCCGTTCGCGGGTGCTTGCCACTTGAATCTGATAGGCGGTTTGCCTGGCGCCGCGACGAGGATCGTTGATCTGCCAGAACAAACGCGGCCGTTCTCCGCTGACCCCCAGCGGGTTGGTGCGATATTCGCAGCGCAGGTTCACCGGCGCGCCGAGCTTTTTTTCAAACAGGGAACAACTCAGGCTGAGCAGAAGGGAGAGAAGCAGGAGTAACTTGGCTTTCATGAAAACTCCTTTCACTTTTGCTTAAAATAGCACTTCCTGAACACTTTTGCAAGGATTAGCTGACTTAATGAATCCCGGAGCGGCAGAAAAGGGTTGTGTCGAACGAATTTTCTGTTATATTGTTTTCAAATCCCTGTTCACCAATCGCATTGGGAGCGAGACCATGATCGCAAAATATATTTTGGCGGTATGTCTATTGGGCTGCAGCGTTTTGTGCAGCTGCCATAAGGGCCGGGCCGCCCTGCCCCTGGAAACCACCGGGGTGAACACCCAAGCGGAAAAGCTGGGCTATCCTGCAGGCAAACGCATCATCATTCTGCATGCCGACGATGCCGGCATGTGCGTGGAGGCCAACCAAGCTATTCAGAAATATCTGTTAGCCGGAGAGATTCAATCTACGGCTGTGATGATGCCCTGCCCCGCTGCGGCGGACATGATCACCTGGGCAGTTCAGCACAGCGCCTACGATATCGGCATCCATACAACCCTGACCAGCGAATGGAATGCCTACCGCTGGGGACCGGTGAGCGACGCCGGCCGCGTGCCCGGTCTGATCGATCCGGACGGCTATTTGTGGAAAGCGGTCATCGGTGTGGTGCTGCATGCCGACGCCGAGGAGGTGGAGACGGAGATCCAAAGTCAGATAGAAGCGGCGAAGGCGCTGGGCTGGAACCCAACCCATATGGATACCCATATGGGCACAGTCTACGGAAAAGCCGAATTCACTCAGGTCTATCTGAACCTTGCCATGAAATATAGCATTCCAGCCATGGTGCCGGATCCTAGAGACGACCTGATGCAGCGGTTCCGCAGTGAAGGCTATCCCATCACTGAAGAGATGGTGAGCCATCTGTCGCGCTACCGGCAACCTCTTTTGGATGACTTTCGTTCCATCGAATCCGCACCCTCTTATGAGCAGAAGAGAGCGGACTTTTACACCCTGGTTAGCGGTCTGCAGCCGGGGCTGATCGAAATCATTTTTCATCCGGCGGTGGAGAGCGAGCAGCTCAAGCAGATCACCAACTCCTGGAGGCAGCGGGTGTGGGAAGGACAGTTGTTCAGCGACCCAGAGGTCAAACAATTCCTCAAAGATCAGCGGGTGGTAACGACTAATTGGAAAGAGGTGATGAAGCGTTTTCGTCAGAGAAATTGACAAAATGGCAGACATGTCGGCGATGTTGGTAAAAATGGCAAAACCAGCAGTGTTTCGTTTTATCTTCTTAATATATTGTAGATATTTAGGTTGTTTATGATATTCGTTTTTGGCACGTGCTTTGTAATACCGTGATCAGAAAACGGCGAAATCAACAACAAGGTATTATAAAGGAGAATGAACTATGTGGTTAACCAGAAACAATAATAACGAGACGGCCAACTATTTCAATTCGTATGTGCCGGCGCCCTTTCGGGCTTTTGAAGAGGACTCTGTGGTGTGGTCCCCGCGCGTTGATGTGGAGGAAAACCTGGAATCAGTAATAGTCAAAGCCGACCTTCCCGGAGTTGACAAGAAGAATCTTTCAGTTAATTTGAAAGACAATCTGTTGACCATCCGCGCGGAACGCAAGTGCGAAAAAGAGAGCAAGGGTAAGAATTATTACCGTTCGGAAAGAGCTTTTGGAATCTTTCAGCGCACTTTTGAGCTGACGGAAAAATTCAAAGCCGAAGCCATCAAGGCTGAATATAAGGACGGTGTGTTGACCGTTACCCTGCCCAAAGCAGACGAAGTGAAGCCCCGTGAGATTTCCATCAACTAATGAGGATGTGATCAGCCGGGACGGCTAAATGCCTTAAAGGGTTCGACAACAGAGCCTCGGACTTTTACATAGATCCGGGGCTTTTTTTATTTTTAAAATATTTGTATATTGGCCGCGGAATTTGCAAGGGATCATGACATGAACGACCAGGTTGAAGAGATGGGGGAGATAGGCAGACGCGCCAGAAAAGCGGCGCAGGTTTTAGCGACCCTGTCCGGTGCACAAAGGCAAAAGGCGCTCGCGTCCATGCCGGAGAGGCTGCTGGCGGTGAAGGAAAGCCTGTTGGCAGCCAACAGTCGGGACGTGGAAGCGGCGCTTAAAAGCGGTCAGCCGGAACCGATGGTGAAACGGCTGTTGATCACGGAAAAAATTTTTCAATATATGCTGGATCGCTTGCGGGAGGTGGCCGAGTTGCCGGATCCGCTGGGGCGTGTGCTGGAAGGCCAGACGCGGCCAAATGGGCTGCGCGTAGAAAAGATCAGCGTGCCGCTGGGAGTGGTGGGGATCATCTACGAGGCACGGCCCAACGTAACCACCGATGCGGCGGCCGTGTGCCTGAAAAGCGGCAACGCGGTCATTTTGCGCGGTGGATCAGAGTCCTTGCAGAGCAATCTGGTGCTGGCGGATGCCATGTCCGCCAGTCTGCAGGAGAACGGCATTCCGGCCGATGCGCTGCAGATCGTGCGCAGCACAGGACACGAGGCGGTGGAGGCCATGCTGCAAATGGATCAGTACATCGATGTGCTGATACCGCGCGGCGGCAAAGGATTGATACAGGCCGTGGCCCGCGGCACGCGGATTCCGGTGATCAAACATTACGAGGGCATCTGCCATCTTTACCTCGCAGCCGATGCGCCGGAAGCCATGGCGGTGAACGTGGCGGTGAATTCAAAAATCCAGCGGGTGGAAGTGTGTAATGCGCTGGAGACTCTGCTGGTGGACCAGGAGGCTGCCGGTCGACTGCTGCCGCCCTTGGTGCAAGCGTTTCGAGAAAAGAATGTAGAACTGCGCGGCTGCGAACGCACGCGTGCGCTGGTTCCAGGCCTGAAAGCCGCTGTTGAAGAGGATTGGCGCACCGAGTACCTTGCGCCGGTGTTGTCCGTACGGGTGGTGGATGGAGTCGAGGAGGCCATCGAGCACATCAACACCTATGGATCAGGACACACCGACGCGATCGTCACACAGAACTTGCCGCTGGCACAGCGTTTTGTAGCTGCGGTGGATTCCGGCTCTGTGCTGGTGAACGCATCCACCCGGTTGTCCGGCGGCGGCGACTATGGCATGGGCGCCGTGGTCGGCATCAGCACCGACAAGCTGCATGCACGCGGCCCGGTGGGCGTCCATGAGCTGACCAGTTACAAATGGGTGGTGTATGGGGACGGGCACCTGAGGAGCTGAGGCTGGCGGGAACCGGGGAATGCAGAGGGGGCCGCAAAAAAGCGTAAAAAGCACCGTAAAAAGGCGCGTTATTCTGGATTGGATAAAATCAGATTTTTGACCCAGAGGTTGGGAGCGCCGAAATTGCTCAGTAAGCCATGCTCAATGTTGCAGGCGCGGAGAGAGCCCGAAATCCGCGCGATGTGCGCATTGGTTATCTCATTTCATACGCTTATTCCAGGTGACCCGATTTCAGATAGCGATGCAGCGCAAAGCTGGCCTTTCGAATCTGATTGCATCATGAGAAAATATCTTTGCCTGGTTCATCCCCCCTGTTCATGATTGTCACTCCGCGGGAAAAACCGGACGATAGCTGGTTCGCGTCCGCGGCGTTGCCATCATGTCGCTCACGGTTTCCAGCCATTTTTTATAGTGCGCCGTCTGTTTGTGCTGCGCCGGCGCGTCCTCCGTCCGGTAGGCTTCGATCAGGGTGAAACGGGTGGGATCATCCGCCTGTTGAAAAAAATCAAACCGACTGACGCCCGGCTCCTGCAGACTGTGGCGTGCATTTTCGATCGTCGCGGCTTTGAACGCCTCCACCTGATCCGCCTTGACGTGAATGAATACCTGTAAAATTTCCATAAGACCTCCTGGTAGAATTTAGTTGCGTCTTGCGCAAATATACGTTATTATTTACATTCGGAAAACAGAAAAATGGAGAGCTTCATGCAACGGCTGTTATTTTCAACTTTGCTTGTCCTACTGCCCTGGATCAGTCAAAGCGCCGGCCTGGCCGATCGGGTCAATCCACTGCTCGGCACGGATTCTAAACGCAGTTTTTCGCACGGCAACACCTATCCCGCCGTGGCCACTCCCTTTGCCATGACGTTCTGGACGCCGCAAACGGGCGAACCGGGGGATGGATGGATCTACACCTATCAACAACCCTTCATCAACGCCTTCAAGGCCACGCATCAACCCAGTCCCTGGATGGGCGATTACGGTGATTTTTCCCTGATGCCCATGACCGGACAACCGCAGATCGACTGGCGAGCGCGGGCTTCTTCGTTCCAGCGCTCCAACGAGATCAGCAAGCCCTATTATTACGCGGTCACTCTGGATAAATATAAGACCAAGGTAGAGATGACCTCCACCACTCGTTGCGGACACCTGCGCATCACCTTTCCGCCTTCACAACCCGCCTACCTGTCTGTCCACGCTCACCCTCGAGGCGCCTATATACGACTGCGGCCGCAGGAGAAAAAGGTGTGCGGTTTTACCCGTGCTAACAACGGCGGGGCGCCGGAAAATTTCGCCTGCTATTTCGTGATGATTTTCGACCAGCCCTTTTCCTGCGCCGGCATGAGCGCTGATTCCCTGCTCCATCAGGATTCGCAGGAGATGGCAGCGGATCAGGTGTTCGCTTTTCTAAGATTTGCCTCCGGACAATCGGTGACTGTGCGCATTGCGACCTCCTTCATCAGCCTGGAGCAGGCGGAACAGAATTTGGCCGCAGAGATCGGCGACCGCTCCTTCGCCGCTACGCGAAACCGGTCCCGCGCGCTCTGGGAAAAGGAACTGCAGCGCATTGAAATCCAGGGCGCTTCCACGGATCAGGAAATCACATTTTATACCGCGCTGTATCGTGTTCTGCTTTTTCCCCGCATCTGGTACGAGTTCGACGCCCAGGGACGCATGCTCCACTTCAGCCCCTATGACGGCCAGGTCCATGCCGGCGAACTGTATGCGGACAACGGCTTCTGGGATACTTTTCGTGCGGTGTATCCGTTTTTTACCATCCTGTTCCCGGATCGAGACGCCGAGATCATCCGCGGCTGGATCAACGCCTACCGGGAAGGAGGCTGGTTTCCCAAATGGAGCAGCCCAGGGTATCGAGACTGCATGATCGGCACGCATGTAGAATCGCTGGTGGCGGATGCGTATTGCAAAGGCATCCGTGAGTTCGACGTTCAGACCGCCTACGAGGCCATGCTCAAAGACGGCACGCAGCTGACGGACCAGGGTGGATATGGCCGCACCGGACTGGCGGATTATATGCGGCTGGGCTACGTCGCCTGCGATAAAACCAGAGAGGCAACGGCACGCACCCTCGAGTATGCCTATGATGATTTCTGCATCGCGCAAATGGCTAGGGCGTTGAACAAGCCGCAGGATGAGGAGATTTTTTCCAACCGATCGTTCAACTATCGCCACGTTTGGGATCCCTCTGTCGCCATGATGCGCGGTCGTCTGGCGGATGGATCTTGGGGGCCTGACTTTGATCCTTTTGAGTGGGGCGGACCTTTCACCGAGGGCAGCGCGTGGCACTACACCTGGTCGGTCCTGCATGATATCGACGGACTGATCCGGTTGATGGGCGGACGCGAAGCCTTTTGCTGCAAACTGGACAGTCTGTTTCTGCTGCCGCCGAAATTTTCTGTCGGCCATTACCGCCGTGAGATACACGAGATGACCGAAATGGTCGCCTGCAAAATGGGCCAATATGCGCACGGCAATCAACCGGTACATCACGTCCTTTACCTCTATGCCTACGCCGGCCAGCCTTGGAAAACGCAAAAGTGGGTGCGCCATGCCTGCACCACTTTGTATGGACCCGGTCCGGATGGCCTCTGCGGCGATGAGGACAACGGCCAAACCTCCGCCTGGTACCTATTCTCCGCCATGGGCTTTTATCCTGTTACCCCGGGAACACCGACCTATGTGCTCGGCAGCCCGCTGTTTAAAAAGGTCACACTGCATTTAAAGAATGGAAAAACTTTTACTGTTCAGGCTGACGAAAATGCTGCGCAAAATGTTTACATTCAGTCCGTCCGCTTGAACGGCGCCGCGCACGCCCATACCTGGCTGTCGCATGCGGACATCGTGAAAGGCGGAATACTGCACTTGCGCATGGGGAATCAGCCCAACACTCGGTTTGGCGGCGATCCGCAAGCGGCGCCGTATTCGTTCAGTCGTGCGGAAGGGAGATGATGCCATGCCTATCGCTGATGCTGCTGCGTTCAAGCTCTGCAGAACAGTCGTTGCCTTGGCCGGCGGGGCTCTGCTGTTTTTTCTGGCGAACGCAGTCGGCGCGGCAGAACCTGTTCTGATCATCAAGGACGAACTGCCGCAGATGCAGGTGCTGGCGGATTATCTGAATAAAAAAGGCGGCCTGGAGGCGGAGTTGACCGACCAGGAGAGAATGCCGGCGGAGCTGTCCTCCTATCGAGCCGTCATCCTTTATGTTCATCGACGATTGCTGGAACGCACCGAACTCGCAATGATTCGCTACGCCAGGCAGGGCGGACGGCTGATCGTTCTGCACCATTCCATCAGCAGCGGAAAAAGAGCAAACCGTCACTGGTTTGATTTTCTTAACATCCGCTTGGCGAACGCACCGCTGGAAAAAGGCGGGTATGCCTATCGTGAGCCGGTTACCGTGCAGATGATCAACCTGGCTCCGGACCATTACATTACAAGCCATAACTTGGTATGGCCGGAGACAGCGGATTATGATTCGCTGCCCGCACCAGCGCCGGCCGTGACCTTGACGCATACGGAGGTTTACCTCAACCATACGTTCACCAATGAGACGGAAAAGCAGGCGCTGTGCGGTTTTAAATACTTTGATCAGGCGAGCGGCCGCTGGTATCAGCAGGCGCGTTCAGCCTGGCTGCAGAAAACCGGCCAGGGGTATCTCTTTTATTTTATGTTCGGACATAAAAACAACGATTTTGAAAATCCCGTGATCGCGCAGCTGCTGCTCAACAGCCTGACCTGGCAGCCGTAAGTGCGACGACGTTCCTTTAAGCCGTGCCGCGGCTTCCGCTCGTTGGCGCGGAACGCTGCATCTGTAAAAAAGGTTTTCTCGGGAATTCGGTGGGAATGATGATGGAATCCTGTGTACGAATGAAAGCGAATCCTGTACCCCGGGCTGCTTTCTGCCTAGCCTTGCTGCTGTCTATGGTGTGTTTGGCTGCCTGCCGCCGCGCTGCAGTAACCCTCCCTGTGCAGGAAAACATCTCCGTAAGATGGCAGGCGACCGGCGATCAACTCGTGCTCATCCACGGCGAGCGGTTGATGGCGCAACAGGAGCTGGCTCGTTTCTATCAGCAGCGTAACTATGAACCTGGATGGAGCGAGAACGGCGCGCCACGGCCATGCGTTGATTCGTTGATTCGCGAGTTGTCGCAGGCAGAGCAGGAAGGGCTCGCCGGTTCCTGCTATCATTTGTCCGCATTGATGGAATTGAACCAGCCGCAGCGGCGTTCCCGCAACCAGGAAAAGTGGACGGCGGATCAACTGGCTGAACTCGACATATTGCTTAGCGACGCCTTTTTGCTGTTCGCCAGCCATCTGCAGTCCGGTCGGGTCAATCCGCGCACGTTCGACGCCGAGTGGTTCGTGCGCCGGGACAGCGCGGATGTGGTGGTGCTGCTGGAAGAAGCGGTTCGCAACGGAGAGGTGTGTCAAAAATTGGATGATCTGCGGCCGCGGCATCCTTCCTATCGCCGCCTCTGCCAGGCATTGGCCCGCTTTCGGACCCTGGCGCAGCAGGGAGCGTGGCCGACTGTGGAGTATGTGGCCAAACTGGAGCCAGGGGCCCGCAGCCCGCGCATCGCTCAGGTCCGCCGGCGTCTGCGGGTGACCGGAGAATGGACCGGCCGGTCTGCGGCGCCGGACAGCCTTTTCTACGATGATGCGCTGGTGGAAGCGGTGAAAAGCTTTCAAACAACCCATGGGCTTGAGCCGGACGGCATCATAGGTTGGAGCACGGTTCAGGAGATGAACGTCACTGCAGAGCAGCGCTGTACGCAGATTATCGTCAATCTGGAGCGCTGGCGATGGTTGTACCGCGACCTCGGCGATCGCCATATCCTGGTCAACATTCCCACCTTTGAGCTGGAAGTGGTGGAGCAGGACAGCATCATCATGTCCATGCGGGTGGTGGTCGGAAAACCGGCGCGGCGTACGCCGGTGCTCAGCGATATCATGACTCATCTTGTGCTTAATCCGTACTGGAATGTGCCGGTCTCCATCATTCTCCACGACATGATTCCAGAGATACGCCGTCGCCCCCATTATCTCTCCGATCGCGGCATCCGCCTTTATCCTAACTGGGATATCAAACGGCCTCCTGTGGATCCGGGAAGCGTCGATTGGAATAAGCTCAACAAGAATAATCTGCCTTATCTTTTCCGCCAGGATCCGGGTCCGGAAAACGCGTTGGGTCGGGTCAAATTCGTGCTGCACAACGATTTTGACGTTTACCTGCATGATTCGCCGACGCGGGGATTGTTCACCCGCGCTGATCGGGCTTTCAGTTCGGGATGCATTCGTCTGCAGAACCCCATTGACCTGGCGGTTTATCTGCTGCGCGATTCGCCATCCTGGAATCGCGAGGCAATCCTGCGCACGATCCAAACCCAGCGCGAGGCGACCATCGCCCTGCCCAGGCCTTACTCTGTACATCTGCAGTACTGGACCGCTTGGGTCAATGCACAGGGCGAACTGAGATTCGGCCGCGATATTTATCAGCGGGATCAAAAGGTGGCAAACGCTTTAGCTCTTGCGCCGAAAGTCATGCTCACCGAGCGGCCTTCGATTACGGCCGGCGCCGGGGAAGAGTGAACGCAAAGAGGCCGGCGTGCTCATCCGGCTTATTGAGGTTTGGTCCTGCAGGTGTTCAGCCCGAACGGCAGATACGCCGGGCACCAGCGTAACAGCCCGGTGGCTATCAGAAGCAAACCCAACAGGCCGAAATAGCTTTTAAAAATCACCCCCATCACCAGGATGATGAGTCCCAGAACGATGCGGATCGTCCGGTCTGTGGTGCCGATGTTTTTAGTCATGATGTTTTCCTTTATGCAAGTTCAGATTTTGGCCGGTGCAGCGGCTTTTTCCAATGAAACGATGATGAAGCTGAAAAAATTTCCCTGACAGCGGCTTTTATAAATTTTTCACTCAGGCAGCGTTTTTTTATTTAGAGAGGATCCGGTGTGCACGACGGAAGAGTGATGGTGACCGGCGCTTCAGGCTTTGTCGGCGGTCATGTGATACGCCTCGCCCTGCCGCACGGCAAGGTCGTCGGCCTGGCCAGATCGCCGGCGCCGCTGCGGCATGCTAACCTGTCCTGGGCGCAAGTGGACTTGATGGATCCCGCGGCGCTCGAAAGGGCTTTTAAGGAGCATCAGCCGTCAGCGGTGATTCATGCCGCCGCTCTCTCAGATATCGATGCCTGCGAACGCAATCCGGAGCTGGCCTATGGCATCAACGTGCTGGCCACCGGACATCTGGTGAGGTTGTGCCTTCAATTCGGCAGCCGGTTGGTGTTCACTTCCACGGATACGGTTTTTTCCGGCGCTGGTCGTTTTTATCGGGAGACAGATGCGGCGGATCCGGTGAACTATTACGGTCGCAGCAAAGTAGCCGCTGAGCGGCTCGTGCTGGAGCATGAAAACGTATTCGTTGTCGCCCGGCTCTGTCTGGTGGCGGGATTCGCCGCATTCTCCCGCGGGAATTCCTTCTTGGCAAGGGCCCTGGGCAGCCTCCGCGCAGGAGAACCGATCACCCTGGCAACGGATGAATTCAGAACACCGGTGTTTGTCGAGGTAGCTGCCCGGGCGCTGCTGGAACTGGCCGGCAACCGTATGACCGGCATCTATCACCTGGCGGGAAACAACCGGTTGAGCCGCTATGAGATCGGCCGTAAACTCGCTTTTTTAACAGGAGTGAATCCGGAACTGGTTCGTCCCAGAGACAGCCGTTCACCGGCTATGGGCGCAGCCAGGCCAAAGGATGTTTCTCTGGATAACCGCAAGGCGCGTTCACACCTTCAAACGCCCTTTCCTGACTTTGAGCCGACCCTGATGCAACTCCTCGCAACCGAGGTCTAATCTGATTGATTCCTCCTGCCCTGCTTTTGCCGCCCAGAGCATAAAAAAGGGCGATATGAAAATTCGCCCTTAAAAGATTTGAAACGGTGGACCGCCGCAGCTTTAGCTCTTGCGGCGCGGCCAAAGTTTAAAAGGTGGTGTCCTGTTTTTCCGGCGGCGGCGAACTAGCCACCGCTTGCTCCAGCGCTTCTTGTTCAGCGATCAGGGCTTCTACTTTTCCAGATACACCCTGCACCGTGTCATGCAGCAGATCGATCTTGCGGTCCACTTTGTGTTCCCAGTCAGCAATGCCATGCTTTAATTTTTGGACTTCCGTGCTATTCACCGCGATTTTTTCTTCTAACGTCTTGATTTTATCCAAGTTATCGCTTTTAGCGAGCTTAGCCTCAATGGCGGCCAACCGGGCCTTTAAATCGGTTAAAGCTTTGCTGGCAGGAGCTGGCTTTTTGGCTGCAGGGGCTTTCTTGGTTGCTGTTTTGACTTTGGGCTTGCCTTTGGGCTTGACTTTGGGGGTGGTTTTTTTCGCAGTCGGCATAGCGGAAACCCTCCTTATTTGTTAAAAACGATTTTTTAACAACATGAGGTTGTGCGAGTAAAATAGAACATCTGCACATAAGATGCAAGAGAAATATAAATATCGGATCGCACAAGCCCATGAGCGTCCGCGTACCCCATGGCCAAAAGCAGGGCGGAGAAGGCGGTCTGCTGCAGCCGTTCGGTCTTATCGCACCACAGGAAACTCCGTGATCCTCAAGGTGGTGCAGCCATAAGGCACTAGGAGGATCTCCTGCGCAGGCTCTTGCACAAGATGGGTGACCGGGCTTGCCGGCAGTGGTCCGGCGCTGTTGCAATAGAGCTGCCATTCCGCAATGCGTTTTCCCCGAGTCCTGATTTCCAGCGGTGCATTGGTCAGGTTCCAGGGCTTTGCTCCCACGGACTTTTGAATAACCGTGAATCCCTGCTGCGGATTTGTCACGGCTTCTTCCAGCAATCCGTAATTCCATGGCCCTGCCGGATACACCTCCTGATAATCGCCCCATTTGTCCGTTGAAGGAACCGATTTCCAATCCTCTTCGATTTTAAGGCTGAAAACCAATGGGCCGCGCTCGACCGCCACGGATGCCTCCACCCAGCGGCTGGTTCTGATTGACTGTGCCAACACCAACTTGACGCAATCGTTATTCTTCCAAGTGCGCTTCAGCCGCACGCTTTGTCGGCCGGAACAGGTTCGCCACAATCGACCGTTGATAAACACCTCTGCTTTTTCGCACCAATCAGGAATGCGCAGATAGAAAGGGAACATGGTGCTTTTTTTGACTGAGAGGATGAACCGCACAGTCGCGTCGAAGGGATAGTCGGTCTCTTCGTAGATGGTCACAGGTACACGGTCGGCGACAGTCAGGGTGACCTGCGACGGTGCGTAGAGCAGGGCCGCGGCGCCGCTGTCCAGGGTGGCGTACCAAAGGTTCTGAACGAATTTGGGCCACCCCTGATGCATGTTGCAGGTGCAGCAAGGATAGCCGGTGAGCAGGCCGTAGCACAGGTCGGTGTGACCGTGATTTTCTGTTTCGAAAAAATTTCTACGGTCGCGGGTGATGAGAACCTGATTGGCGCATTGAAAGTATTGCCGGCTTGTGTATTCATCGTCCGCCTGAGGCGGCAGTGCGTTGTAAGCGATTTTTTCCAGATGATCGGCCCAGGTCAGATCGCCGGTGATGGACAACATGGTCTCCAGGGAGAACATCCATTCCACCACTGCGCACAGCTCGACACCCTGCGTGGGATGGTTGCCGTGCAACGGTTCATCGCCGCCGTACATGCCCTGCGCCTGGCCATGGTAACGCTGTACATCCGCCAGCGCCTGTTTCACCGCTTGCAGATAGACTTGTTCCGGGTGCTGCTGATAAACGACCACCGGCTGTTTTAAGCCCTGGGCCAGGTTGACGCAATGAAAAGCGCGCTGTTCTTTTACGCTCAGGGCGTTGATCTGCTCCTCTTTCCACGGATAGCGCACCAGGTTATAAATCCATGGACTGCCGCCTGGAAAGGCGGAGTGAAAATCTGCCGGGCGATCGTTGAGAAATACGCGCGTCCAGGGGAAGGTCTGTTGAATGAGCAGGTCTGCCAGGTTCAGCAAAAAAGGTTCGCCGGTGAGGTTGTAGAGCCAGTAGACGGCCATCAGGTTATCGCCGCCGCGTCGGTTCGCCCAGATGGTCCAGTGGTCGAGCGGGGTTCTGGGCAACTCGGTTAACTGATAACGAAAATAGCGGCGCATGAGGTCCACGACGCGGGCATCCTGAGTGGCGCTGTAGTATTGCATCAGCACTTTCAGCATGACCATTCTGGGCCACCAATCGCGGCGCTGCGTCTTTTGCAGCCCGGGCTCCGGCCTGGGCTGATCCAACTCTTCCGGGCCAAAGTCGCCGTCGGGCCGCTGATGAGTGAGGCACCATTCAATCCACGGCCGGGTTGTTGCGATCAGCGCCTGGTCCTGGAGGATATAGGCTAGCGGCAAGAGTCCGTCAATCCAGTAGGGGCCGCGCTCCCAACCGTCTCCATCGCCGCCGAGCCAGCCGTTGCGCGGTCCTACAACCGCCGGGTAGCGTTCATCCAGATGACCGGTTAGACCTGAGGCCATGGTTTGCAGTTGTTGCCGCAGCCAACCTTGCGGCTGAATGGCGCCCAAGGGCAACTCGAGATAGGGCTTGGCGGCCAACGGGGCCCGGTTGGCGGTATACAGCGACGCTGCTGGAGCCTGAGACACCGCGTTCAGGGACAGCATCAGGTAAGCTGGGATCAGGGTGGAAATTCGTTTTTTCATCGGTCTGTCGGATCAGCCGGATCGCAAAGCCTCGAAAGGCCTGGCGAACCGGTTTGGTTCCTGCATAAAGGCATAAGGTCGATGCAGCGTCGATTCGTCCTTTAAAGGCTGTTGGGCGGTTTTAAACAAGTTGTGAAAAAAAACAGGACACCGCATCGACAGAAATAAAAGAATGGCCGGCTCAATCAGCAACGAGGGCTCAGGGTTTCACTGCGCCGGTCATGTTCTGCATGTTGAGCAGCGGCACCACATTCTGCGGCAGCACGCCCCAGGAAATATTGGGCGCCAGTTTCTGAACAAATTCCCATTGAATAATGGTGGGATTTTTTGTCAGCGCGAGCTGCCGGATCTCTATGCTTTTAGCATCGCCCTCAGCGGCGACGATTTTTTGCTCCTTGCGGATTTTCTCCTGTTCCAGCTTGTTTTTTTCCGTAGAGATATTTTCCAGGGCGATCTGTTTTTCTTCCAGCGTTTTAGCGTATTCAGCAGTAAAGCTGATGTTGCGCAGGACCAGTTCATCGAGGATCAGGCCGTTATCGGTGAACTTGGGCGCGATCTCGTCAAAGATCGCCTGCTGCGCCTCATAGCTGCGTTTGGTATAGAGATCGTAGGCTGCGAACTTGGTGGGCACGCGCCGGCCGGAGCCGCGTATTTCGGTTTTGACCACCTTTTCCACATACTCCTCTTCGGTTCCCAGATTCTGCACGATCCACGCCGCTTTGCCCGGCGCGATCATGAAGCGGGCGGTGATGCCGACGCGGATCTGCTGGCCGTCCGAGGTCAGCGCGGAGATGATGATATCCGGATAATCCGCTTTGCTTTCTCCGGGAATTTCAGAGGCCTCATAGGTTTTTTTCACGGTCGGCAGGATCACCACCTTGTCGACAAGCGGAATGATCAAGTGCAACCCTGGGGCCATCTCGCCCCTCACTGCGCCCAGCCTTTTCACCACGCCGACGGTGCCGGCATCGATGATGACCAGGGCCTGGCTCAGCAGAAACAGGGCCACCAGCGCGATCACGCCCCAACGGATGAATTTGCCCTTGCCCTGAAAAAGGGCGCGCACGTTGCCGGCCGCTGCCCTGTCTTTCTGCATCAAGACCATGGCCATGAACACAGCGCCAAACAGAAATACAATGATCAGGGATAACATGGGTGCCTCCTTGCTTGGAATAGGATGGTTTGTTTGCATCAGGAAAATGGGGCGTGCAAGTCGATCGGCTCGGCATCGTTCGTCGGACCGTTGCAAGGGCGCGGCTCATGCACAGCAAACGCCGTGGTTCCAGCGGCGATGGCAGGGTGAACCACTAGGCCGTTGACAAACAAAGCCGATGCGCGAGGACGGAAGAACCCCTTTTTCACCAGCCTGTCCGGTCCACGGTAGGACATTCGTCCGCACCGAGTGCCGCCTGTTTCTTCGCTCTCCCTCGAATGAGCCGTCAGGGCAGCGGCCGACTTATCCCGGCCAGCAGGTCGGTCAACAGGGAGGGGTAAATGCCCCACAACACGGTGAGAAGAAGGGCGATGAACAAGGCCGCCTTCAGGCCGGCGTTCGCCCGGGGCAGCGAGAGCTCCTCGGCTGGGTCACGCATGTACAGATTGACGACCAGCCGCATATAGTAATACACCGACGCCACAGAGTTCAGCACGGCGATGACGACCAGAGCGACGTAGCCCTTTTCAACAGCGGCGCTGAACAGATACAGCTTTCCGATAAAGCCGCTGAAAGGCGGCAGGCCGCTCAGGCTGAACATAAACACCGCCAGACAGAGGGCGGCGAACGGAGAGCGATATCCCATTCCACGATAAGATTCGAAATCAACGCGCTCATCCGCATTGGACACCCCCATGTGCGACAGCACGCCAAAGGCGCCGATGTTCATGGCGGTGTAGACGAAAAGGTAAAAGAGCACGGCCTGATCGCCGGAGGACGATGCAGCCGTCAATCCCACCAACAGATAACCGGCGTGGCTGATGCTTGAATAGGCGAGCATGCGTTTTACATTTTTTTGATGAATGGCCAGCAGGTTGCCGACCGTCATGGTCAGAACGGCCAGCACAATGAGCAACTGCGGCCACGGAAAACGGATGGCCAGTTCAGAATGGGCGAGCAACCGGATCAGCACGATGAAGGCCGCGGCTTTGGTGGCAGTTGACATGAAAGCAGAGACCGGCGTGGCGGAACCTTCATACACATCCGGCGTCCACATGTGGAACGGCACCAAGGCGGCCTTGAAGGCCAGGCCGATGAAAAGCAGGATAACGCCGGCATAGATCAGGGCCAGAGTGGAAGCGTCGGCCTCAATGCCCAGCATCATCTCGTTCAGTTGCAGCGTACCGGACGCTCCATACAGCAACGCCATGCCGTAAAGGAGAAATCCACTGGCAAACGCTCCCAGGAGCAGATACTTGAGCGAGGCCTCCACCGAATCCGCACGCATCTTGCGGATGCCGGCCAGCGTGTACAAGGCGATGGAGAACAGCTCCAATCCCAAGAACAGGACCAGCAGATTCCAGGTGGAGGTCACGATCATCATGCCGATGAGGCTGAAGAGAAGCAGACTGAAATATTCGCCGTAATTCAGGTACTCGTCTTCCACCCGGTTCAAGGAGATCAGCAGGGTCAGCAGGGCGGCAAGCAGAAGCGCGCCGTGCACCGCGATGGCGAGCGGATCGAGCAGCAATAGACGGTCAAATCCGCTGATGGGAACCACCGGGATTCTGAACAGACAGACTCCACTGATCAGCAATCCGATCACAGCCACGAACGCCAGGAGCGCTCGTCCGGCGGAGCGGAAAAACAACGGCAGCAGCAACAGGAAAATCGCTGTTGCCAGCAGGGCCAACAGGGGGGAGACGGCAGTTAGATCGATGGTGGGCTGGGTGAACGTCATCTCATTCCTCGTTAACGACATACGCCGGCTGAGCAGGGGATATCCTTTCAGTCCGGTCGAGAAGCGTCGTCTGTTTCACTTCCATGGTGGTCAATATTTTTTGAACGCTCGCCTCGGTCTTGTGCAATAAAGTTCCTGGAAACAGTCCGATCCAAAAGCAGAACAGCAGCAGCGGCAGCAGCACCAGCTTTTCGCGAAGGGTTAAATCAGCAAGATGGTTATTTTCCTCATGGGTCCGTTTGCCGAAATGCACGCGCTGATACATGGTCAGCATGTAGACGGCGGAGAGAACGACGCCCAGCGTGGCCGGCACGGCGAGATAGGGCTTTGCCTGAAACGCGCCGAGCAAAATCAAAAACTCTCCGATAAAACCGTTCAATCCCGGCAGGCCGATGGAGGACAGGGTGACGATGAGAAACAGGGTGGAAAACGCCGGCATGACCGATGCCAGTCCGCCGAAATCCGCGATCTGCCGCGTGTGTCTTCGCTCGTAGATCATACCGACCAGCAAGAACAGCGCTCCGGTGGAGAGCCCGTGATTGACCATTTGGATCACCGCGCCCTGTTGCGCCTGTACGTTAAAGCTAAAGAGGCCGAGCATGACAAAGCCCAGGTGACTGACTGATGAATAGGCCACCAGCTTTTTCAGATCCGGTTGCACCCAAGAAACCAGGGCGCCATAGAGGATGCCGATGACCGCCGCAAGGCCGATCAAGGGCGCCAACCTTGCGGCGGCGTGGGGGAACAGCGGCAGACAGAAGCGCAGGAATCCATAGGTTCCCATTTTGAGCAAAACGCCGGCTAGAATTACGCTGCCGCCGGTGGGCGCTTCCACGTGGGCGTCCGGCAGCCAGGTATGAAAAGGCACCATAGGCACTTTGATGGCGAACGCCAGACCAAAGGCCAGGAACAGCCAGAGCTGGGCCTGACGGCCGATGATCATCTGGTTCAGCGTCGAATAACTGAACGTGGCCACGCCCGCCGTTTGACTGTGCATGAAATAGAGCACCAGAATGCCCACCAGCATCAGCACGCCGCCGAACATGGTAAAGAGGAAGAATTTGATTGCAGCGTATAGCCGCCGCTCGCCGCCCCAGACGCCGATGATGAAATACATGGGGATTAGCATGGCTTCCCAGAAGACATAGAACAGTAACAGATCCAGAGAGACGAACACGCCGATCATGGCGGTTTCCAGGAGGAGAAAGACGATCATGTACTCTTTGACCCGATGGACGATGGAGGTCCAGGAGGAAAGGATGACCAGCGGCATCAACAGGGTGGTGAGCATCACCATCAACAGACTGATGCCGTCTACGCCCAGGTGAAAGGAAGCGCCGATGGAGGGAATCCAATCGTACTGTTCGATAAACTGAAAATCGCCGGAATGGTTGTCAAAGTGAATGAACAGAGGGAGCGAAAGAATAAAGTTCAGCGTGGTCGCCGCCAGGGTGAAAAGACGCAGCGCGGCGATCCGTTCACGCGGCACGATGAACAATCCCGCTGCACCGAGCAGGGGCACAACGATCAACAGCGATAGAAGGTGGCTGAAGAAAAAATCGGTCATGTGTTGCTCCCAAGGCCAGGGAAAATGTCTTGAACGATAAGGGCATTCGCGCCGGAGCCGCTCTGCTTCTGGCCGGCGTTAATCAACCTGAGCGTCCGTGTTTGCCCGGCACCGGCGGACACAGCGGAACATTAAAACAGCCATGCGCCGAGCAGGACGACGGCGCCCAGCACGAACCACAGGGCGTAATGCTGCACCGATCCGGTCTGCAGGACCGCCAGGGCGCGCCCGCAGGCTGCGATCCCGGCGCCGACGGTGTTGACCAATCCGTCGATGAGCCGGTTGTCCACGATTCTCCACAGAAAGGATTCAGAGGTCTTGAGCAGAGGCCGGACGATGGCCGCCTCATAGGCCTCATCGATCAAGTACTTGTTATAAACCAGCGTATAGAGGCTGGAGATTTTTTTCACCAGTCGATCTGGGAGATCGGTTTTTTTGATATAGAATTGATAGGCCAAATACAAGCTGATCAGAGTGATCAGAAACACGGTCAGCATCAACAGCCACTCCGTGCTGTGAGCGTGCAGCGAGGGCTTGCCGGTCTTCAGGCCATGAGAAAGTTGCTCACTTTGCTGGAACACCGGATGGAGAAACTGTTCAATGCGATGGCTGCCGCCGAGAAGGGCCGGTACGCCCACATAGCCGCCAACCACGGACAGGATCGCCAGCATCACCAGGGGTATGGTTATGATCTTGGGCGATTCGTGGATCGCGTGCACCGCTTCGCTCTGCAGGCGGAGTTTTCCATGGAAGGTCATAAAGATCAGGCGGAACATATAAAAAGCGGTGAGGCCGGCTGCCAGCGCGCCGAGCAGCCAGAAGAGTGGGCGACCATTCCAGCCGGCGTAGCTTTGCCAGAGGATTTCGTCTTTGCTGAAAAATCCGGAAAAGCCCGGAAAACCGGTGATGGCCAGAGTGCCGATGACCATGGTCCCATAGGTGATCGGCATTTTGTTTTTCAGTCCGCCCATGAGTCGCATGTCGGTCTGGTTGCTCATTGCATGCATGACGCTGCCGGCGCCGAGAAAGAGCAGCGCTTTAAAGAACGCGTGGGTCATCAAATGAAAGATCGCGGCGCCAAAGGCGCCGACGCCGAGTCCGAGGAACATGTAACCCAGCTGACTGACGGTTGAATAAGCCAGCACCCGTTTGATATCGAACTGGGTGAGTCCGATTGTGGCGCTCAAGAGCGCGGTGGCCAAACCGACGCACGCGACGATCGTCAGCGCCAGCGGCGCCAGGGTGTAGAGCAAATGGGCGCGCGCCACCATATATACGCCGGCGGTGACCATGGTGGCGGCGTGGATCAGGGCGCTGACTGGCGTCGGGCCGGCCATGGCATCCGGCAGCCAGATATAGAGCGGTATCTGCGCGGATTTGCCCGCAGCGCCGACGAACAGCAGCAGAGCGATGGCGGTGATGACTCCATCGCCCGGCGAGAACCGTACACTGGCCTGGTTGAACACGTCGGTGAAATCCAGGGAGCCAAAGGTCACAAAGAGAAGAAAGAGGGCCAGCAAAAATCCAAAATCGCCGATGCGATTGACGATAAACGCCTTGCGTCCGGCGGTGGCGTTCACTGGATCTTCAAACCAAAAGCCGATGAGCAGATAGGAACATAACCCCACGCCCTCCCAGCCGATGAACATCATCAGGAAATTGTTGGCGGTCACCAGGATGAGCATGGCGAATACGAACAGATTGAGATAGATGAAAAAGCGGTTGTATCCGGGATCGCCGTGCATGTAGCCGATGGCATAGAGATGGATGAGAAATGAAATGCCGGTTACCACTAGAATCATGATGACCGACAGCGGATCGAGCTGCATGCCGATTTCAACACGCAGGGTTCCGGCGGCGATCCAGGTGTACAGGTTTTTCTCGATGAGCCGTTGCGCAGCCGGCAGCTGCAGCAGATCGTAGAACAGCTTGAGGCTGATGATAAAGGCCAAACCGACGCTGCTGCTGGCGATGAGACCGGCCAAGTTGCCGGACCGGCGGCCCGTCAACAGGTTCAGCAGCACGCCGAGAAGCGGAAGCGCCGGAAGAGCCCAGATAGTGTCGAACATTTATCCTCGCAATAAATGGATGTCGTCCACGTGGACGGTCTTTCTCAGGCGAAAGAGAGAGATGATGACAGCCAATCCCACCGCCACTTCGGCCGCCGCCACGGTCATGATAAAAAAGACGAAAATCTGTCCGTCCAGCGCCCGCCATTCCTGCGCGAACGCCACGAAGGTCAGGTTGGCCGCGTTGAGCATCAATTCAATGCTCATAAAAATCACCAGAGCGTTGCGGCGGATCAGCACGCCGATCACGCCGATGACGAACAACACGGCGGCTAATGTCAGATAATAGGGAAGCGGTACCATGAGGATCGTCCTTCTCGTTCGTCGACAGTTCCTTACTCCGCTGAGGCGGAATCAGGATCACAGGGCAGCGAGAACACCGGCCGGGGCTGTTTGCTTTGCCTGAACCGACCGGCGCCTTAAAATCAGATAAGCGGGACAGCTTTCCCTGTCCGGCTAAAATTCCTTGGGCAATTTTTTCCGTCCCAGAACCACGGCGCCGATGATGGCAACCAGCAACACCAGGGACGCGATCTCAAAGGGATAGATATATTTGGTAAAGAGCAGCAGCCCCAACGGTTCACCCCCTCCTGACAGAGCCCCGTGGCCAGGAGCAGAGTGAAACGTGGGTACCGCGGCCAGGATGAACATGACCAGTTGCAGCAGCAGGATGGCGGCGAACAGCGCCGCGAAGGCCACCTGCCAGGGTCCGTGCAGCGGCAGCCGGATCTCCTTCCGCAGGTTGAGCAGCATGATGACGAAAAGAAACAGCACCATGATGGCGCCGGCGTAGACGATGATCTGCACGATGCTCAAAAAGGGCGCCTGCAGCAGATAATAGCATCCGGCCACTGCGAAAAACGTGATGATCAAAAAGACGGCGCTGTAAACCGGATTTTTTTGGCTGATCATCGCGATGGCCGAACCCACGGCCAGAGCCGCGAATAGAATGAAAAAAAACCAACTCATGTTTATCCCTTCGAAGGCTGGCATCCGGACCTAGTTCATTGATTTACAGTCCGGTCTCCTCTCGGCTGCGCTCAAAATAACGGCCGTCACAAGTCAGATCATAATTTTTCAACAGCCTTTCCCGATCCCAGATGAGGTCCTGGCGCGTATAGGCGGAAAAATCATAGATCTCGGTGAGCTCGATGGCTTTTTCCGGGCAGGCCTCCTGGCACATGCCGCAGAGAATGCAGCGCAACATGTTGATCTCAAAGGTCAGCGGATATTTTTCTCGGTCCGGCCACGGCGACACCGCGGCCTTCATGGTGATGCACTTGGCCGGGCAGGCGGTGGAGCACATTTCGCAGGCGACGCAAAGCATGCGGCCCTGTTCGTCCTTGTTCAGGCGAATGGCTCCACGATGCCCTTTTGGAACCGGCCATTTGACTTCCGGGTATTGCACCGTATATTTTTTTTTAAAAAAATGTTTGAGAGTGATGACCATGCCCTTGAGCACGGCAAACAAGTAGAACCGATCACTCCAGTGCGGTTGGTAGGCAACAGGTTTTACCGACATGAAAGCCTCAACTTCTTCGATCCAAGTGGAGCGGCCGGACGGCCGTCTCAGTTCCTTGACGGCTGCGCCCTGCGGTGCAGCGGGCCGTCGCGTGCCGGAACAAGGCCGCTAGGGCGCCAGGTAGAGGAACAGCCCGGTGGCGAGGATGTTCACAATAGCCAGGGGCAACAGCACCTTCCAACCTAAATGCATCAACTGATCAAAACGAAAACGCGGCAGCGTCCAACGCACCCACAGGAAGAGAAATAGAAAAAAACCGGTTTTCACGGCAAAGGCAGCCAAGGACAGTAGAACGCCCCAGCTGCCGAGAGCGGCCTCATCCACCCATGGGACGTCCCAGCCGCCGAGGAACAGCGTTGTCAGCAGCGCCGAGGTGGTGATCAGCGCTATGTACTCGCCCATAAAAAACATGGCGAATTTCATCGAACTGTATTCGGTGTGATAACCACCCACCAACTCCGGTTCGGTCTCAGGCAGATCGAACGGCAGACGGTTCGTCTCTGCGAACGAGGCGATCAGAAAAATGAGAAATCCGAGCGGTTGGGTAAAGATGTTCCAGCGCGGCAGGATCGTGAACAGCGAGCCCGTCTGATAGGCCACCACCTCGCTCAGCCGCAAAGAGCCGACGAGCATGAGCACGCCGATGATGGACATGCCGATCGACAGTTCGTAGCTGATCATCTGCGAGCTGGCGCGCAGCCCCCCCAACAGAGGATATTTACTGTTGGCCGCCCAGCCGCCGAGCACCGTGCCGTAAACCGCCAGGGAGACCAGGGCAAAGATGAACAACAGGCCCACCTGGAGATCCGCGATTTGGAGCGTGATCTCGCGGCCAAAGGCGGAAAAGCTCATGCCGAATGGGATGACCGAAAACGTCAGCAGGGCTGGCACCAGCACCAGCGCAGGAGCCAACCAGTACAGCGTTCTCTCCACCTGGCTGGGGGTGATCTCTTCTTTGAATAAAAACTTGATGCCGTCGGCGACGGGCTGCAGCAGGCCGAACGGTCCGACCCGATTGGGCCCGACACGATCCTGCATAAAGGCGCTGACCCTTCGTTCCGCCAATTCCATGATCATGAGGATCAGAAAATTGACCGCAATGACCAGCATCACCTTGGTCAGCAGAATCCCCAGATCGATCCAATCCATTCCGAACATGCGTTTACCTTGATTCGATGGGCAAACCCTGATCGCCCAGTTTGAAATAGCTGATCGAGCGCCACGCCGGCTCTTCCATCGCCAGTGCGTCGAGCACATCGGCGGCGGAGAGCATACCGGCGCCCGGCGCCAACCTAGCCAGCAGGTCCAGCAGCACCTCCCAGCCCGGCCGGACCCCTTGCGGCGGTTGCAGCGCGCGTTGAAACCGTTGCACCTGTCCCACAGCGTTTACAAAAGTGCCTTGGGTCTCTGTAAAGCAGGCGATGGGCCAGAAGTGAGCGGCCACGCTGTCCCATTCCGGGCTCTGAATGTCCAGCACCCAGAGCTCCTGCAGTTTCGCCAGAATCCGTTTCTGTTCCAGCGTGAGATGCAGGAGCGGGTCTCCGTTGATCAGGAACAACCGGGTGATCCGTCCGCTTTCGATCGCTTGGTAAAAATCCGTTTGATCGCCCAACAGCAGTCCGGCGCCCTTGCGGTTCGGGCTTTTATCGCCGCGAATGGTAAAGCCGCTGCGGTAGACCGTATCCGCTTCCTCGATCGCCGGTGCATAAAAGCTGAGGTATTCGCATCCCAGGATCTGGCGGAAAATTTTGCGCATCAGATAGTTCTCTTCACAGCTGGCAAAGGCGGAGCCGATTGCGGCCAGACGGCCCGGATTTTTTTGCAAGGCCTCGACAGCGTAGATCATCGCCTGTTCCCAAGTCTGGGGTTTGAGCTCTCCGGCCTGACGGGTCCAAGGGCTCTCGGGTCGGTTGAGATTTTCATAGCGATGATACAAGTAACGACCGTCGTCGCAGATCCACTGCTGCCCGATGGCCGGATTCTCCCGGTTGCGGATGCGAAAGACGCGCCGGTCCTTGTGCTCGAGGTAAATGGTGCAGCCGCTGCTGCAGCCGGGGCAAACGCTTTTACTGCGCTGTAGATTCCACACCCGAGCATGAAAGAGAAAGTCCTTGTCAATGAGGCAGCCCACCGGACAGATTTCGACGATATTGCCGGTCATTTTATGCGTCAGCCCTTTGCCGGGAAAGATGGAGATATCGCTGTGGTAACCGCGGTGTTCGATAAACAGATAGGGATCGCCGACAACCTCTTGATAAAAACGGACGCAGCGGCTGCAGAGCACGCAGCGATTGCGATAGAGCAGAATATTGCCGCCCAAGTCTTTGGTCGGCCGTTCTCGTTTATCCTCCACCATACGGCTGTGCGAGGTGCCATACTTCCAGGTGTAGTCCTGCAGCAGACACTCACCGGCTTTGTCGCATATCGGGCAGTCCAGCGGATGATTGATGAGGAAAAACTCCAGCATGCTTTTTCGTGCATCTTTGACTGATTCGGTTTGGGTGCGAACGATCATGCCGTCGCGCGCCTCCGTGGCGCAGGAGAGCTGCAGCTTGGGCGATCCTTCGATTTCCACCAGACATAGGCGGCAGCTGCCGGCGACCGAGAGAGCGGGATGCCAGCAGTAATGCGGGATCTCGATGCCGTTGGCCAGCGCCGCCTGTAAAACAGAGGCGCCGGGCTCTACGGTGATCTCTTTATCGTCTATTTTGAGTGTGGGCATTTTTTCTGTTCGATATGTTCGATGAACTCTTGCCTGAATTGCTTGAGGAAACTGGCCGCAGGCATGGCAGCGGCATCGCCCAGCGGGCAGATGGTGCGGCCTTGGATGTGGCGCGCGATATCCTCCAGCAGCGGCAGGTCCTCAGGCCTGCCCTGACCATGCTCGATGCGGCTGAGGATTTTTTTCATCCACATGGTGCCCTCACGGCACGGTGTGCACTGGCCGCAGGATTCATGGCTGTAAAAGGTGGCCAGATTGAGCAGCGCCTTCACCATGCAGGTGTCTTCATCCATCACGATGACGCCGGCTGAGCCGAGCATGGAGCCGCGGCTGACCAGGGCGTCAAAGTCCATAGCCACGTCGATCTCATCAGCGCGCAGCACCGGCACCGAAGAGCCGCCGGGAATGACCGCCTTGAGTTTTTTGCCTTTGCGGATGCCGCCGGCCTCCTGATAGATGAGCTCCTGAAGATTTTTCCCCAACGGGAACTCGTACAGACCGGGCCGGTTGACATGGCCGGAGAGGCAATAGAGTTTGGGGCCGGTGTTTTTTTCGTTGGAGCCGATGGCCGCATAGCGGTCTGCGCCGAGGCTCAGGATCACCGGCAGATTGACCAGGGTTTCCACATTGTTCACCACTGTGGGACAGCCGAACGCGCCTTTGGTGGCGGGAAAGGGCGGCTTGAGCCTTGGCCAACCGCGTTTGCCCTCCAGCGATTCGAGCAAGCCGGTTTCCTCGCCGCAAATATAGGCGCCGGCGCCGCGATGCACAGTGATCTGCAGGTCATAGCCGCTGGCCTGGATGTTTTTGCCGAGCAATCCCGCTTCCGTCGCCTCGTGGATGGCCCGCTCGAGCGTCTGAGCGCCATAGGCGAATTCGCCGCGAATATAGATAAAGGCCTGCCGGCTGTCGATGGCATAGGCGGCCATGGCCATGCCTTCCAGAAGCAGGTGCGGTTCCCGCTCGATCAGATAGCGGTCCTTGAACGTGCCCGGCTCTGACTCGTCGGCATTGCACACAAGATATTTCGGCGATGCGGATTGACGCGGCACAAAGCTCCATTTCAGTCCGGTGGGAAATCCAGCGCCGCCGCGGCCGCGCAGCCCGGAACGCTTGACCTCTTCGATGATCTGCTCCGGGCTTTTCTCCTGCAGAACGCGCTTCCACGTTCGATAGCCGCCCTGCTGAAGGTAAAAAGCCAGAGTGTTGGATTCAGGACGGTCGATATGTTTTAGGAAATATTTTTCACTCATAGTTTACGGCAGACTGGCTAATATTTCGTCGATTCGAGCCGGCGTCAGGTTTTCGTAATAGTCGTCGTTGATCTGCATCACCGGGGCGGTGCCGCAGGAGCCGAGGCATTCCACTTTTTTGAGTGTAAAGCGTTTGTCGGCGGTGGTTTCACCGATGCCGATGTTCAGCTTTTTCTGCAAATAGTCGATGATGGTGCCCGCACCCATCAGGCTGCAGGATAGAGTGGCGCATACCTGGATGACGTAGCGGCCCTCCTCTTCACGTGGAAACAGCGTATAAAACGAAACCACATCCATCACCCGGGTCGGCGGCACGTCAAGCAGACCGGCCACATAGCTCATCACTTCCGGCGTAATGGTTTTGAACTCCCGCTTGGCCAGATGCAAAACCGGGATCAGGGCTGCGGACTTGTCCGGATACAGAGCGAGGAGCTGATGAAAGGCTTCCAGGGCTTGCGATGAAAATGAGATGGCCATGAGAGTAAAACCTTTGCTTTTAACGATCCAGTTCCCCGGCGATGATGTTCAGGCTGCTGAGCACTGAAACCGCGTCGGATAACAGCCGGCCGCGCAGAAGGAGTGGAATGACCTGAAAGTGATAGAACGACGGCGGCCGAACGCGAAACCGATAAGGACCGTTGCCTTGGTTGCTGATGATAAAATAGCCCAGCTCGCCGTTGGGCGCTTCGGTCGGCACATAGGCCTCCCCGAGCGGAGCGCGACTGCCGCGGTTGGGCATGATGACTTCAAATTGATGGATCAACCCCTCGATGGAGCCGTAGACCTCTTTCTTTTCCGGCAGCATGACCTTGGAGTCCGAATCGACGTTCAGAGGACCGTCCGGGAAATGGGCGATCGCCTGTTGGATGATGCGGATGGATTGACGCATCTCTTCCATGCGCACGAGGTAGCGGTCATAGACGTCGCCGATGGCGCCCACGGGAATATCAAATTCAAAATCCTCATAGGAGGAATAGGGGTGCTGTACGCGCAGATCCCACGGAATGGCGCTGGCGCGCAGACATGGTCCGGTGACGGCATAACGGGCGGCGTCCTCTTTGCTGAGCACGCCCACCTCTTTGGTGCGGTCTAAATAGATTTTATTGTGCGACAGCAAGCGATCGACTTCGTCAATGGCGGCCGGCAATCCGGCGAGCACCTTATGCAGCATGGGAAAGAACGCGTCCGGAATGTCGCGATCGCGGGCGAATCCGCCGACGCGAACGTAGCTGATGGTCAGGCGGGTGCCGGTCAGCAGTTCGAAAAGGTTGTAGATGTTTTCTCTCTCGCGTATGAAATAAAGGAGCACGGTAAAGGCGCCCAGGTCCATGGCGTGGGTGCCGATGCAGATGAGATGGTCCATGATCCGGCTCAGTTCCGCGAGAATGACGCGGAGATATTCCGCCCGTTTAGTCACCTGGATGCCGAACAGCTGTTCCACGGACAGGATGTAGGCCAGGTTGTTGTTCATGGGGGAGAGATAGTTCATCCGGTCGGTGATGGTCACCGTTTGATTGTAGGTCCGGTATTCGCCCAGTTTTTCAAAGCCATGGTGCAGATAGCCGATCTCAGGCACACAGTCGACGATGCGTTCGCCGTCGAGCTCCAGCAGCAGGCGCAGGGTGCCATGGGTCGCTGGATGGGAGGGCCCGAAGTTGAGCAGCATGCGCTGGTCATCGGGATCATATATGAATTCATGCATCGGTTTCGGTTCGGCGGTCATATCCGTCATCTGCTCAATCATTGCGCTCTGGTGCGGGTGATTTTTTCGAATTGGTCGCGGTACCCTATGCCCTCCACCGGAAAATCCTTGCGCAAAGGATGGCCGGTGAAATCATCAGGATTGAGGATGCGGCGCAAATCCGGATGTCCGTTAAAGCGGATGCCGTACTGGTCATAGGTCTCGCGCTCCGCCCAATTGGCCGCCGGATAGATCTCGGCCACCGAGTCGATGGCAGGCGACGTTTCGGGGATGAACGCCTTGACCCGCAACCGGTGGCCGTGTTTCATGGAGTAGAGCTGGTAAATGACTGCAAACCGTTCTGTCGCCTCCATCTCCAGGTAATCGACGCCGAACAGGTCCATTAAAAAATCAAAGGCCAGATCAGGATCGTCGCGTAAAAAACGCAGCACCTCCACGATGGCCGACCGTTCCGCCACCAGCGTCCCGACGCCGGACGATTCCTGAGGCTGCCAGGCGCTTCCGGGGAAACGGCTTTCTATCCTCTTTTGCAGTTCGATGCTTTCCATGACCTATCGATAGTCCCTCGATCGCTCTGATTCGATTTTTTTCTGCAGCTTTATCACCGCGTCGATGACGGTCTCCGGTCTGGGCGGGCAGCCGGGCACGTACACGTCCACAGGGATAAAGCGATCGATGCCCTGGATGGTTGAATAGGTGTCGAACACGCCGCCGGTGGAAGCACAGGCGCCCATGGAGATGACCCATTTGGGCTCTGCCATTTGGCGATAGATTTTTTGCAGCACCGGCATCATTTTGATGCTGACGCGTCCGGACACGATCATCATATCCGATTGCCGGGGCGAAAAGCGCATGGCCTCTGCGCCGAAACGGCCCATATCGAATTTCGGCCCCAGCACGCACATGAATTCAATCGCACAGCAGGCGGTGCCGAAGGGCATGGGCCAGAGCGAGTTTTTGCGGCCCCAGTTGATGAACGCGTCCAGCCGGGTGGTGAAAACCGAGTCTCTCAAGCTGCTCTCTAGTCCCATTGCAACGCCCCCCGTTTCCAGGCATACACATAGCCGATCAGGAGCAAGGCGATAAAGATGACCATTTCTATGAGGATGAATGAGCCGGCGGAAAGCAGCTTTCTATAGACTACGGCCCAGGGATAGAAAAAGACCAGTTCGATGTCAAACAACACGAACAGCATGGCGATGAGGTAAAAACGAATGGGAAAACGAATGCGGGCGTCCCCTATGGGCTCTTTACCTGATTCGTAGGGGGAGAGCTTGACGTCTCCAGGCCGCCGTGGGCCCAACAGATAGGTCAAAAGATAAATGGCGCCGACCACGCCGAGCACCACCAGCAGCAGCGCCAGGATGGGAATAATCTCCAGAGGCATGGGTCTCCGATAGATAAATGGGTCTCGCAGCAACTGATCCATCCCACGATAGGGGCTATCAGATCGTGTGGACCAATTTAACCATCAACCGGCACAAACGCAAGCGGTTTTATAAGAGGTTGGCGGCTGTTAAGCGAAATGGTCTATGAATTTTTTTGAACCGCATGGCAGGAAGCAAAGGGCGAGAGCAAGCCATTGGTTGTCGTTAACCCGGGGCGCTTGGGCTGCCCAATAGGGCGGTAGAGTGGAAGAGGCCTCGCGCTGTGATTTAATTCCAGTTCTTGACCCGGCAATAGTCTCCGGGCGTCTTGAATTCACAGATATCCCAGAGATTGCACTGCTTGGAGCAGATAAGCGCCTGTTTGTTGATCGCTGCTGTCGGTCGCACGGTCCTAAACTCCGGCGATTCCGGCGTTCGAGTGCGCGTAACCATCAATTTTTGTGTGATCTCTAAGATATCCTGAAAGGCGTGACTGCGGTAGGTGGTCAACCGTTGCATGTCTTTATTCTGTATCGCTTCGTGAACCACCGGGTCGTGATGGATGCTGCCGGCGACGACAAAGGTCAGGCCAAGCTCGTTGCTGAGATATTTGTTGAGCAGATGCGACTGCTTGGCGTAATCCGTGGATTCCACCATGTTGAAAATGACCCGGATGTTAAAGCTGCTGAGCACTCGTTTAAAGATGTCGTCTGCAGGCAGTTGCAGCCGTCGCAGTTGCTCAGTAAGGCTTTGCAGGAAAGAGGCGCTGTCCGCGGTTTCGTCGAAATTCTGTGCAAAGGTTTCCCTGCTTAGGCTGTTGAAAGCGGTCTGCGCCTTGCGCAGGACCAGCGCCTTGATGACGCGCGACAGATTTTCCAGGCTGGTTGGTTCGCCGGTGGACAACAACACCTGCATGTCTGCAGTAAGAAAAAAGTCAAGATCTTTGGATTGGGTGCGCGGCCCCAAATCCATGATGACATAATCCGTCTCCATGTTGCGCAGAGCCTGGACCATCCTGATTTTGCGCATGATATGAGCCTGTTTGGGATCGTACGCTTCCTCCGGGCCCGGAATAATGCTGAGATTCTTGAAAGCAGTGGGTTTGACCAGTTTGTTCAGAGTTTTATGCGCGTCCAGGTGACGCCAGTAGGACACGGGTTCCGACTTGATGCCAAAGATATCGTGCTGATTGGGACCGCCGAAATCCGCATCCACGATCACCACTTTTTTATCCAGGCTGGATAGCGCTACGCCCACTAACGCGCAAAAAACAGATTTGCCGACGCCCCCTTTTCCGCCAGCCACTGCCCATAGTTTCGCCCGGTGTAAATGGCCGTTGTTGCGAATAAACGGCATCATGCCGGGCAGATAGCCGGCGAGGAACCGGCGCTGACCGTTGCGAGTGATGATATCGTTCGGATACAATAATCCCTGCAGACCCCATAAGGCGAGCGCATAAGAACTGATCGGACCTATCGTTTTTTCCTGATGTTCGATGCACCAGTGCTTAATCTGACTCTCCATAATGGCGATGCCCTCTATGAATCAAATTGATACAATGTTTCTTTCAAGATCACTCAGCGCTTCCCCATTCTGTGCTTCATAACCGTTTTTTGTTGTGTTTTATTCATCCGTAAACCAGCGATTGACAAGATATAAAGAGTTAGAGGTCGCTCTCTGTCGCAAGCTTCTGCGATGAATTGTTTTCGACCACCTTTGAGTCTCATTGCGGTACGATTGCAATATCCGTACCACTTTATCCGGGCGGTTATGATCCTGGGTGGGCGTAGTTTTGTCCTGGATTTCGCGGCAGCGTCACCCTTGCATCCCATTGTGGAGGGTTTCCACTCTGCTCCCATCGCGAAAGTAAAGCCGCGGCAGCCGTTTGCCGAATCGCGCCATGACCTCATAGGAGACCGACTGGATCGCATGAGCAATATCATGGGGCGAGATCTCCTCCTCGCCGCACTGCCCCATGAGGATCACCGGATCGCCGATGCGGGCCTGTGGAAAATCGCTGATGCGGATAAAGCAGGCGTCCATGCACAAACCGCTGATGATGGGCGCCTTACGGCCGTTGAGCAGCGTGTAGCCGTTGAAGCGCATTTTACGGTCATAGCCGTCCGCATAGCCGATGGGCAGTACCGCCACGCGCTCCGGACCTCGAGCGATGAACCGGCGGCTGTATCCTACGCTGTCGCCGCGCCGCAACTCCCTGATAGCGATGATATGCGTTTTCACGGTCATAGCCGGCTTGAGCGTCAGCGGCCTTTGCACATCCTCAGAAGGATAATAACCGTAAAGCAGTAAACCACAGCGCACCATATCCATATGCGCCTGCGGCAGGTCCAGCACGCCGCCGCTGTTGCACATATGCCAGCAGGGAATGTCAAGGCCGTTCTCTTCAAACAGCCGGCGCAATCGCTTCATGCGCAGGATCTGCAGCTGGGCAAAGCTTTTATCCGCCGCATCGGACAGCGGGAAATGGGTCATCACGCCTTCAAATACGAGATGGGGATAGCGCCGGCACTGTTGCAGGGTTTCCAGCGCATGTTCATACTCGCAGCCATACCGGCCCATGCCGGTGTTGATCTTGAAATGCACCGCCGCCTTTTTACCCAGGCGGGCGGCTGCAATGGACAACGCCTGTGCGGTTTCAGGCCGGTAGATCATCTGCTGAACGTCATATTCCACCGCATAGCCGGCGTGCTCGGTAAGAATTTCGCCCATGTTGAGGATCGGCGTGACAATGCCGGCGCGGCGCAACTGAACCGCCTCATCCAGCATGACCACGCCGAAAGCGTCCACTCCTGCTTGAGCCAACGCACGACTGACCGGCACGGCGCCCAGCCCATAGGCATCGGCTTTAACAACGGCGCAGAGTTTTTTGCCTGCAAGAAGGGTTCGCACCTGGGCGAGGTTGTCAAGGACAGCGTCCAGATCCACCTCCACCCAGGAGGGCCGGAGAATGAGCGCTTCAACTTTCATATCGCTGAACGGTTGTCGTCCTTTTCGTATTGTTTGAGCCGCTGTGTGCAAATGCTGTCTTCCAGGCCGGTGTAGTATACGTAGGTAGGGAATTCGACGCGTTCGATGCTATAGGTTTGGGCCAGCCGCGTGATGAACTCTGACTCTGCAGAATAGGACAGCCGTTTGAATCCGCCGCTGTCGACAAACACTCGGCGTTTGCCGAACAGGGTGGCGCCGATGGTGCACTGGGAGAGGTGAATCATGCGCTGCGGATGAAAGGCGTCCTGAACCCAATGGCTCTGTTCCGGGCCGTTCAGCACCACGCCGCCGTGGATCAGATCCACCTGCGGATGGGCGTCCATATAAGAAACCCGCGCCTGCAGATGTTGTTCAAGGTATTCATCGTCTGAATCGATAAAGGTGGCGTAAAAACCCAGGCCGGCCTGTAGACCGATATTGCGCGTGGCAGCCAGCCGGCGGCGGCTGTGTTTCAAGTAGCGCCAGTTTGGATTCTCAGGAAGAAGGGGAAGGATCAGCTCTTCCAAACCATCGCTGCTGCCGTCATCGACGATCAGCAGCTCCCAATCCGTGAAGGATTGCCGTTGAACAGAGGCGATGGCCCGAAGAATGAGGTGGCGGCGATTGAACACCGGCAGGATGACAGACACTCTCGGGCGGACAAACTCCGTTGAATTCTTTATCTCTTCCATAGATAATAGTTTTCACCCTTGTACAGCCGTTCAACCCGTTGATCGCTGTTCAGGATAAAGCGGACCAGTTCTCCGTTGCCGTTTTCGCCGGTCATACGAAAGATGTTTTCATCTACGGGCGTCAGTTCGATGACCCCGGCCTCGGGATCGTCCGCCGGTGGATAATCATGCTGATACAGAACCAGACGGTCGTGCCGTACCATCACCCGAATCCGCCAACCGGTCAAATCCTCATAGTCGCCGACATATTTTGCAGCCGCAACGAGGTCCGCCGTGAGCGCCGGCGGAGATGGCCTTGCTTTCAAAATCAGGGGCGCCACCAGGTCATAGGCACGATAAGCAATAGTGGTGGGATCGCCGTCCGCACAGTTCATCAGAACAATGATGCCGATTTTCTCCGCCGGGCAGAAAACGATGCGGCTTTTATAGCCCGCCACCCATCCGCTGTGGCCCACCAGGGTGCGGTTATTGCGTTTGTTCACCGCAAAGCCAAGCCCCCGGCCGCTGTTCCAGCTCGGGTCCAACCAGTGCACGCGCTGCATCTCACGCAAAGTCGGTCCTGCAAGCACCGCAGAGTCTGAAATATCCTCATAGCGCAGATGCAGGGCGATGTATTTGGCCAGATCGATGACGCAGGAGCTGATGTTAGCCGCAGGGATCAATCCCTGGCTTTCCGGAAAATCAAGACGAAGGCGCGTGCCATCCGGCAGCAACCGATCATAGCTGGCGGCCAGGCGGGAGCGCTGTTCAGCGGCTGGCACCACGCTGGTATTGTCCATGTGCAGCGGCTGCAATATGTGTTTGCTGACATAGGACTCATAGGGCTCGCCGGAAGCGGCCTCGACAATCTGTCCGGCCAACGCCAGGCCGAGGTTGGAATAGTGATAGGCAGACCATGGCGCCTGAATCAACTCCTGATTCGGCACAGTCCGGCGGATTTGTTCCGCAGTCGGAAATCGGTGATCCGTCCAGTAGGGGAAAGCCGCTTCTCCGGGCAGTCCGCTGGTGTGGGTGAGAAGATTTTCAATGGTGATCGGGGGTTCAGCGGCAAAGCGGCTTTTAATTTGGAACCAGGGAAGAAAGCGGGTGATCGGGTCATCGAGCCGCAGCTTGCCCTGATCGCGCAGCTGCATGATCGCTGCAGCGGTGAACGTTTTGGTGATGGAGGCGATGCGGCACAAGGTCTCCGGCGTCATGAGCTTTTTACTTTCCACGTCGCTGTAACCAAAGCCTTTGGCCCAGATCAACTTTTGATTGTCGACCACGCCGATGGCAACGCCGGGAATTTTATAATAGTCGATGCGCTCCTGAATCCAGACGGACAGCAATTCCAGCTCAGCGTTCAGATCCTGAGACCATGCAGAATGGGGTCGGGCAAAAGCTGAAAAAAAACAGAGCAGTGTGAACAGCCATATGCGTCTGATCATAGGACCTCACAAGCGGATTTTTTCTCTGGTTTCCATGGATTGGGCTTCTGCCAGCGCGATTTCGATGCTCTGCCGGGCGCTGGCCGGCGTGATCCGTTGCGGCGCCTGCCGGCGTTGCAGGCAGGAGATGAAATAGTCGTATTCACGACTGTAGCCATCGCCCGGCTCCACCGCTACAGGCTCCGGCGCCTGCGCTCCGCTGCGGGTGAGGGTGAGCGTCGGAGTGCGGCTGCTGTCGTATTCCAACGCTCCCTTTTCGAACACCGCCGTATAGCTCATCTTGAATCCGAGCGGATAATTCCAGCTGCCCTCGGCCATGCAGAGCAGGGGTTCGGCGAACTCGTATTGCGTCAGCACAGAATGGTTCAGGCCGGAGGCAGTCGATAAGCCCTGAGAAAAGACCGCGCTCGGCCGGCCCAGACTGTAGTGGATAAAATCCACGTCGTGCACGTGCAGGTCAAAGAGGCAGCCGCCGCTTTTCGCGGCCACGGCAAACCAGCTGTCGGCGCCGCTCCAAAAGGGCGGAGCGCTGACCCGGCGTAGGAGCAGCGATTGAAGGGCGCCCAGCTCTTTGGAATCGATGTACTGCTTCAGCTTTTCATATTCCGGCCAGAAACGCAGGCATTGTGCGATAATCAAGGTGGCCCGATTGTGCTGAGCAGCGGCGATCATCTCATCACAATCTTCCAGGGTCAAGGCCATGGGCTTTTCGCAGATCACCGACCGGCCGGCCTCCAGCGCTTCCACAGCCAGAGCACGATGCAGGTGCGTCGGCAGGCAGAGACTGACGCAGTCGATGTTTTCCCGGCGCAGCAGCTCGCCAAGGGTGGGGTAGACCGCCACGCCCTGCAGCAGGTTCTTCTCCGGAGCATCGCCCAGGTTGCCCTGCGTGCTCTGTTTGATTTTGTCGGGATTGCTTTCCACTACCGCCACCAACTCTGCCTGAGGGTGACGCTTGATCTGGCCGGCATGGGTGACGCCCATAAAGCCATAGCCGAGGACTGCGAAGCGGATCATAAGGACTCCTGTGGAAGGGGTTATATGTGACAGCGTCAATTTACAAAATCATGCGGGGAAATCAAAGCCTTTACAAAAGCGATTGATAAAAAAAAAAGGATTGCTTAATTTAGTTCACTCATTTATCGGAGAAGACATGAAGCCAAAGATCGTGGCGGGGGTTGTCGTCATCATTGCTGCATTAGCCTATCTTTTTGTCGGCAGCTTGAAAAACAGCGCATTATATTATTTGACGGTTTCCGAGCTGTTCGCCCAGTCCGAGTTCCCGGTAAACGAAGGGTTGCGGGTGAACGGCTATGTGGCGCCTGCATCCATTCGCTGGGATGCGAATAAAGGGGAAACCAGGTTCCTGTTGTTTGAAGGCAAAGACAGTCTGCGGGTGTGCTATAAGGGCGTGGCGCCGGATCAACTGGCGGAAGCGCAGCAGGTGGTGGTGGAAGGCAAAATGGCCGCCAATGGTGAACTCGCAGCGACAAAAATCCTGCTTAAATGTCCCTCCAAGTACGAAGTTAAAAAACAGTAAAGCAGCGTATTTGTGCGGTCGGATTCCGGTGGAGGAATCATGAGGATTTTCTTTTGCTTGATCGCGCTGATATGGCCGATGGCGGCGGATCGCCTGTTTGCCGACGGGGTCTATTGGCAGAAACTTGTTGTCGATAGCGCCGGCTCTAATCCTCATCTCTTTACAGCGGTCGCCATCGATTTTTGGCAGAATATTTTTATCGGAACGCGGCAGAGTGAAATCTATCGTTCCGGCGACGACGGCAGCACTTGGAATCTAGTTCACAAGCATTCGGATATTCATGCCAACGCGTCCTATCCGATCAAGTTTATCGCTGTGATGCCCACAGGGCATCTATTTGCCGCCCTGACAGGCGATGGACTGTACTTGTCCAAAGATCATGGCGATCATTGGAGCATAATCGGATTGCAGGATTATTTTCATTTATGCTCGGCGGTGCATCCGGATGGTCGCATCTATGTCGGCGGCTCGAATCCGAATGGTCTGTTTACTTCTCATGACGAAGGCAGAAATTGGCGGATCGTGCATTATCAACAGCCGGATTTTCATAGATCTCCGGTGGTTTCGGATGTTGCCATAGGCGCAGACTATCGGATCTATTTGATTGCTGATGGACATCCCAGTGTTAGCATCAATGAATCGCCTTATGCCTTTCTTTTGGAGCGTGCTCAGTTTGCGACATCGATCTTTGTTAGTCGAGATCAGTCGATTTACATCGGCGCCTTTGAAGGTCATGTACTTTATTCGGCCGACCGGGGTGCTCATTTCACGCGGGTGTCCATTCCCGGGCTGACCGCAACGATCTCCTGCTTTAGCGAGGATCGTGATGGCGCTCTCTATTTCGGAACAGAGGGCAATGGCATTTGGCGATCGGATGATCGCGGCAACAGCTGGCTCAAGGAATCGTTGGCAGATTCGGTGATCAACGATCTGACTGCTGATTCGTCGGGCAGGATATACGCAGCCGCCAACTCGGGGCTTTATCGGCGGATGGAAAATTCGACATGGGCTCAGAGGCGCAGTAGAATTTCTGATCGGACGATGCCGCTTGTTTCCGCCTATCCCAATCCGTTCAATTCCAGCATGGCCATTGAGGTACAGTTCGACGGCGGACCCGCAACGGTTAAGATAGTGGATGCAATAGGCCGTCCTGTTGCAACGCTTTACGATCAGGCGTTGGCCAAAGGGGTTCATCGATTTCATTGGAATGGGAAAGACGAGGATGGTCGCGCCATGTGCAGCGGGGTATATTTTGTTGCCGTTCAATGCACCGTGCAGGGTTCGACTTTTAAGCCAGAGCTGCATAAAATAATTTTGCTGCGATAGTCGCCGATGGGATCGGCGCCGGTGGTTTCCTTTTCGGCAACTCGCCGATCCACGGCGAAATTAAACGCAGCGATACCCGCGATCAGATCAAGGGCGTTAATCCGGTCAAGCCCGCCGGCGAATGGAACAGCTACGCGATCACCTGCCCGGACAGCCTGCTCAGCCTGGTGGTCAACGGCGTCGCCACCACACGCCGGCAGGGCCCTGGTCCTCAAGGGCCATGTCGGTCTGGATGAAGAGGGCTATGCCATAGAGTTTAAAAATTTTCGGATTCAAGAATGATAAGACGCTCTCCGGCTGAGCCAAATCCTTCCCCGGACCTTGAGCTTCGCTCCCAGTTCTCCGTATAAATAATAATATAACTATGATTTTTAAAAATTATTACTTATTTTAAATATCTCAAATAGAGAAGATTTGACAATAATTAAGAGGAGTTATCGATGCGAAAAGGTCTTTTAGTCCTGGTGGTCCTGGCGCTCTGCTTCAACGGCTGCGGATCCAAAAAAGGCATCAAGCTGGAAAAAGGCACCCCGCTGTATGATCTGGCCAAAGAGATTGCGAAAAAATATCCGGCCATGGATCCGGATGTCAACAAAGATTTGGTCTCCTGCAAATATTTTACTCTCACCCCGGGCACTTTTTTCACCGAGCTGCAACGCGGCATGGGGAAGAACACCGATCAGCTGAAAACCCTGGATGAAAAACGGCTGCAGGATTTTTTCAAGGCCAATGTCGAACGTCTCGGCGAACGTCAGCTGTTCCTGGAAACCGCCAAGGCCGAGGGCATCAAGATTACGCCGGCTGAATTGGACAGCACCCTGCTGAAAATCTACACCCAGAACGGCGGCCAGGAAGCGTTTGCCAAACGCATCGGCGATCAGGGGATCACGCTGGATGTCGTGCGTCAGGATGTCGAGCGGGAGATGACCTTGCGCAAATATTTCGATAAAAAGAACAGTGAGATCAAGGTCGCTGCGGAAGAGCTGGAAAACATCTACAACCAGGATAAAACCGCCAGCGTCCGGCACATTTTACTGACCACCCGGGGCCTGAGCGATTCCGCCAAGGCGGTGAAGCGCACGATGATGCAGGGTCTTTTGGATCGCGCCAAAGCCGGCGAAGATTTCGCCGCTCTGGCTAAACAGTATACCGAGGATCCGGGTTCCAAGAACAACGGCGGTCTGTATGAAAACTTTCCGCGCGGGCAGATGGTCAAACCTTTTGAAGACGCCGCGTTCACGGTGCCGGTGGGCCAGCTGTCCGATATCGTCGAGACCGATTACGGATATCATATTCTCCAGATCGTGGACCGCAAGAAAGAAACCCGCCCGCTGGCGGATGTCAAAGCCGAACTGGAGCAACAGTTGTTGCGCGAAAAACGCCGCAACATGACTCAGACGCTTCTGGAAACTCTGAAAAAAGAAGCGGACTATAAAATTTCCATCTAACCGGATTCCGATGATTCTGTCTTTATCAACAGCCTCTGCCCGTCGGGGATCAGAGGCTGTGTTGTTTTCACCCTTTGGGACAAGTCTGCCGCACTACAGCAGAGACCGCGTACCAGGAGGAACGCCATGAACAGAATTCTAATATTTCGGGGAACACGGCCGCTTTGCTTCACCGCTCTGGCTCTTGGGCTGGCGTGGGCGCTGCGCGGTCATTTCGGCCATGAACAGGGCGCCGCCTGGGCCGGCGCTGTGGGCTCTCTGGCCCTCATCCTGATCAGCGGGCGGCCGGACTGGCAGCGCAAAGCTTTGCCGGCGTCTCTGCTGGGCGGCATCGGCTGGGGCGTGGGCGGCATGATGAGCTACGGTCTGGTAGTGGGGTACGGCCGATCCGGTGATTTTGCCAATGCGCTCTATGGGCTGTCCATGCTGGCGGTGATCGGTGGACTGTACGGTTTTATCGGCGGCGGTTTTTTAGGTCTGGCTTTAGAGTCCGAAAAAGATAAAAAGCCGGACTGGCCGGCGCTGCTCACGCAGATGGTGGCAGCCGGACTGCTGTTCTGGGGCGTGCTGATCTATCAATGGGAGCTGTGGATGACGCCCCCGCGTTCAGAGCTTTGGGCCGCCTGCCTCGGCGCGGCCGCAAGCCTGGCCTGGTATCTGCAAAGAAACCGATTTCATCGCGCGCTGCGCACTGCGCTGTGGACAGCCTTTGGCGCCGGCTTTGGTTTTGCTCTGGGAAATTTTTTTCAGACACTGGGTGCGGTCAGCGGCCTGCCGTTCAACTGGTGGAATGTCATGGAATTTACGCTGGGAGCGTGCGGTGGATTGGGGCTGGCCTACGGAGCCTACACTCAGGAGTGGCCCGAGAGCGCCGATCTCTCCGGCCGTTCCAGCACCCTCGCGCTGCTGGGACTTTTTATTGCCCTGCCGCTGGTGAACGTGTGGCAGGCCTTCAGCCTGGAGGAATTTGCCCGAATGGCCGCCAGCCTGAATGCCGTGAATCCCGTTCAATTCGCCCACGCCCAGTATTATCTGGCTGCAACCGCGGTGATTCTGTTCGCTTTTACCGCCTGGTACGCCTGGAAAAAACGCAGCATCACCACGCTGTTCTTCCTGTTAACCGCCCTTTATATCCTGCTGAGCCATTTGAAAAAAGGATTCTTTTTTCTCAACGATCTTTTACAGCTGGAACAATATGTATACTGGCTGCTGTTCTTCTGCCTGGTATTGCTCTATTCCGCCTCACAATCCAAACCGTCGCCATTGTTTGCTGAACGTGCGCGAGCGAACGGTCTGGCAATGGCAGCGATCCTGGCGGCCGCGCTTCTGCTGATGGCCTTCATTTCTGTCGTCGTTTCAGACGGGATCGCCGGCGGACAGCGGCGTTTTTAGCGGTCAGCCGGCCGTCCAGGGGGCGGTGCAGGTGGACTGCGGCTCAAAGGACTTGGCGCTGCTGTGCAGATAAAGCGTTTTTTTATACCATGCGATGATTATTTTCCTTGACAGTTAAACTAAATTGGATTAATTTCTTTATCATTTTTTACGGTCGCTGGACGTGCGTAATCCATTACCACTGTTTGATTCTGCGTGCCGTGTCTCCCTCCTCAAATGTCTTGTACAAATCTCGCTGAATTCATCTGACCTGCAACCTGCCGGAGATGAAGGATGGGGTGCAGCTGATTTCGAGGCGAATGAGAGAGCCCCGATGGAGGAGGATCGACGGCTTGGGATGAAATTTATAAACCGTGCTAAATTTCCAATATAGTAATTGCCAAGTTACAGCGTGAAGAGAGTTAAAATGAAAAGAGGTAGAATGAAGCTGCAAGCAAAAGTGTTAAGCCTGTTTGTCGTTGTCGGGCTTTTGCTGACCGTCAGCGGGCTGCTGGCCGGCACTTCGGGAAAAATTGCCGGCCGCATCATCGACCGAGACAACAAAGAAGGCCTGCCAGGCGTGAATGTGCTGCTGGTCGGCACCACCTGGGGCGGGGTGACGGATCCGGACGGCTATTATCAGATCATCAATGTCCCGCCGGGTACCTACAAGATCGCAGTGTCGATGATCGGCTACACAACGCTGACCGTTGAAGATGTCAAGGTCAACGTGGATCGAACCACTACCCAGAACGTCTCGCTCAGCTCCAAGACGCTGGAAGGTCAGGAGGTGGTGATCAAGGCGGAGCGCCCGGTGATCGAGAAGGACCGCACCAGCACGGCGTCTTACGTCGATGCAGAGACTATTCGGGATCTTCCAGTTCAAGAAGTGTCCGAGATCATCCAACTGCAGGCCGGCGTGGTGACCGGCGCCGGCGGCGACTTGCATTTCCGCGGCGGACGCTCCCGCGAGGTCGCTTATCTGATCGACGGAGTTTCGGTTTCCAACGCTTTTTCCCAGGGCGGCGGCAGCAACGTGGCTATCGAAAATTCGATCATCAAAGAACTGCAGGTCATCAGCGGCACCTTTAACGCGGAATACGGTTCGGCCCAATCGGCCATCATCAACGTGGTGACTAAAAACGCCGAGACCGATTATCATGGCGAGATACAAGTATTCGGCGGAGACAATGTGAGCAGCCACTCCGATCGTTTTCTCGGCGTCGAAAAGATAGATCCGCTCAACGAGAAGGATGTGCAGGCCACCTTTTCCGGCCCTGTGCCCAAGTTGAAGAACCTCGGCTTTTTCGCCACCGCCCGCTACAACAACAGCGACGGTCATCTTTTCGGCGAACGCCGTTACGCCGCCATCGATGGATGGAAGATCGACGCTTTCCGCCATTGGTTCACCCAACGCTATGCTGATCAGCTCTCCTCCTACGGCCGCATTCCGGTGCCTGATTCGCTCAAGACCGGCGACCGGGCGTTGATCCCCATGTCCGAGAGCCAGCAGCTCACTTTTACCGGCAAGCTGACCTATATCCCCAAACCGGCCGTCGGCATCACCTATTCGTTGTTCGGTTCCAGGGGCGACAGCCGGGGATATAACAACAGCTGGCGCTACGCCCCCGATGGCCGCACGCAGTATCGCGGTTACAGCCATCACCACTTTCTCTCTTTCCGGCACAGCCCCTCTGCTTCTATTTTTTACAACATCCGTGGTTCTTATCAATACAATTACGGACGATCTTGGCTATACGAAAGCACCAAGGTGGCCGAATTCCCCGGCGATGACGGCTATTTGCCCCTCGGCGCTGCGGACGATCAGACCGGCTTTGTGCAGGGGGACAACCAGTACGGGCGCAATAAAAATATCCGTAAAGTCTACATGATGAACGGCGATTTAAATTGGCAGATCGATCGCATCAATTTTATCAAATTGGGATTCGAGGCGCGGCAGCATGACATCCATTACATGAATCAGCCCATGCTGGAAACCGATCTTTGGAAAAGCTACAAGTACAGCAACGACATCAACGGCAAGGGGCTCGAGTTTAACGATTATTGGGCGGCGATGCGCGATTATTGGATGAATTGGAACACCGCCTATGAATCGGACAAGCTCCGTCTCGCCAACGCGACGGACGGCGATTATACGAATTATGTGCGCCGGCCGCTGGAATTCGCCGCGTATATTCAGGACAAGATCGAGCTGGGCGAGATCGTGCTCAACGCAGGCGTCCGCCTCGATTATTTCCAGCCCAACGCCAAAACCCTGGTCGACAAGCGCACCCTCTCCGAGCAGATCGGCGATGCCGCCAATCTCGATCAGGCTGCGGCCAAGAAGCAGCTCTCCCCCCGTCTGGGTTTTTCGTTTCCTGTTTCCGACCGGGGCGCCTTCCATGTCTCCTACGGCCATTTTTTCCAGATGCCGAGCTTTCAGTATCTGTTTGAACGTCCTGTGGACGTCAATATGACGCCCCTGCTGCTGGCCGGCGCCAGTGTGGGAGATCCTAATTTAAAGCCGGAGCGCACCATTGCTTACGAAGTGGGATTGCAGCAGGAGTTGAACGGGCAGTTCGGCGTGGATGTGACCCTTTTCTACAAGGATATTCGCAATCAGCTGGGCCTCGAATCGGTTAAAACCGTGGATGCCGTGGGCTACTACCGCTACATCAACCGCGACTATGGCAACGTGAAGGGATTAACTGTTTCGCTGGAGAAAATGCGCACCGGTTTGTTCTCCGGATCTCTGGACTATACCTTTCAGTATTCGCGCGGCAGCGCTTCGGACCCCAACTTTCTCCAGGTCATTGAAGTGGCCACGCGCATGAGCGGCGAATCCATCGTGTTCCCGGAGCGCCAGATTCTGCCTCTGGATTGGGATCAACGCCACACCGTGAACCTGGTGGTGGGTCTCAACAAACCCGGCGACTGGGGGATGACCTGCATTGCTACAGCAGGCAGCGGCATGCCCTATTCGCCCTCCAGCGTCGAGCAGCTGGCGCTGCCTGACCGCGAATTTAAAAACAGCGCCCGCAAACCGATGCAGTTTAATGTCGACCTCAAAGCCAACAAGCAGTTCACTTTCGGCAAAATGACCTATTCTCTGTTCTTAAGGGTTTACAACCTGCTGGACCGTATGAATGAAAATTCGGTTTACCCGGTGACCGGCCGGGCCACGGAAAACGCCCGTCTGCCCTATGATCAGCTGGTGCAATTGCAGATGCTGCAACAAGGCGGCCAGTTCACCATGGACGAGTGGGACAATCAACCGTCCTGGTTTTCAGAGCCGCGTCGGGTGCAGTTAGGATTGGCGGTTCGCTTCTAACCTTTGTCCAAACGGATTCAGTCAGGAAATACAAATAAAGAGACAGGATGCAAACGTGATGACAAATAAAAAAATGAGCGCCATGGCCGGTTTGGGGATTGCTTTAGCCATGGTGTTGTCCCTAGGCCTGCCGGCCCGGATCTCGGCAGAAGAAGAAGCCATCAAAGCGCTCTACCGCGCTCCTGCCGGCAGCGAACAAACCAGCTATCTAAGTTCCCGCACTATGATGCCGGCGCTGTTGAAAAGTCAAGCCACGCCGACCGGTCTACAGCGTTTTGTCCGCCTTTCCAAACATGACGGCAACCTCATCGAGACCGGTTGGGTGAATCAGGGGCAGCTTGCTGATGGGTATGTGGATAATTCCCCGGGCTGGTCCATGATCTGGCCTAAAGGATCAGGAATCTCCTATGGCTTTCTCTTTGGTTTTTTCGTCGGTGCAGAAGTGAGGGATGCCAAGGGTAATCTCATTCATATCGTTTCCTCGCGATTCCATCGCAGCGGCATCAAGCAGTCGGCCGACAAGAGCCACTGGTATGACTGGAAGCCATTGCCTCGCTACTTCAACAACCATCATCTCAATTCTACAACCTATGACATCGGCGGCATCAATGAAGACGTGGGCATCGATGGATTTCCCAATACACAGGATTTAGGCGAGGGAGATGGCGTGCTGCAGCAGGCGGAAGACTTTAACCGCAACGGCCTGCTGGACCATAGCATGATCAACGTATCCGAATGGGGGGCCATGACCAATTTACGCGAGACCTGGCCCACCGATTGGCCGCCGCAGAGCTATGAGGGCGATTCGCGCGCCCTCACCGATACGCTCGGCATCGGCCCTTGCAGCGGCCGTTGGAACGGCGAATTCGGCTATTACGCCCGCGCGGATCAGGAATCCTACTATGTGATGGACGACCGCGAAATCGATCAATTCGCCTATTATCCCTTCAATCTGCCCGGAACCGATACGCCGGACACCCGGCCGTGGCCCAACGGCCGTCGCGGCCTGGGATTGACGGTGCAGGTGCGAAATTATCAATGGGTGGCTCGGCAGGCGGAAGACATCATGATCTCCCGCTATGACATCATCAACTATGGCAAGGCCATCGCCAAATCCGTCATCGGCATGTACAGCGACGTCGATGTCGGCGGCACCTTGCCGATGGATGATTCTGACTTTGACACGATCGACGACATCACTTATGTCTGGGACAAGAGCGGCAAGTCCAGTCAGGGTTTGCCGACCGGCTATTTCGGTTTTGCCTTTTTGGAGAGCCCGGGCATCAGCGACAACCGCAAGGATGATGATGAGGACGGTTTCGTCGACGAGAGTCAATGGGACCTGATTGACGATGATGGGGATTGGCGTCGGTGGGAAGACGCCAACGGCAACGGCAAATGGGATACAGAGGACCGGAACTTTAACAGCGTTTTGGATGAAGGGGAAGACGACAACCAGAACGGCAAACTCGATATGGAAACGGTCTGGGATGACGTGGGCTCCGACGGCATCGGTCCGGAGGATGAAGGCTATGCCGGCCCGGATCCCAACGGCTCCGAGGCGAACGGCAAGCCGGATCAGGGCGAGCCCAATTTCGGTAAAACCGACAACGACGAGGCGGATCAAATCGGTCTGACCTCCTGGTATCTCAAGGATGTGGACAACCGCTTGGCCTACGACGAAGAATTTTGGACCGTGGAACTTCAACCCGGCACCTTTGCCATCGATGAAGAGTACACCCGCGACGTGGCCTTTAGCTACGGCAGCGGCTTTATCCGTCTGGAGCCGGGCAAAGAGGGGCGGCAAAAGTACGCCATCGCCTGTTTGTGCGGCAACGATCTGCCCGACATCCTGCGCAACAAACGCACCATGCAGCGCATTTACGATTCCGACTATAATTTTTCCAAGCCGCCGCGCCTGCCTGTTCTGTCCACCATCGTCGGCGATCGCAAGGTGGTGCTGATGTGGGATAACAATTCGGAAAAATCAAAAGACCCCATTTACGGGTCTGACTTTGAGATGTATAAAATATACCGCAGTACGGATCCGCAGTTCAGCGACATCAAGACCGTCTCCGACGCCTTTGGCAACCCGCTTCTGTACAAGCCGTTGGCTCAATTCGATCTCAAAGACGGCCTGACCGGTCCGCACCCCATTCCCATCGGCGGCAATGGTTCGGGCGACGGGCTGGACCTGGGTGTGGCGTATGATATGGGCGAGGACACCGGATTGCGCCACTCGTTTGTGGACACCAATCTCACCAACGGCCGGACTTATTATTATGCGGTGGTGTCTGTGGACAAAGGCTATGCCGCTGATTTCTTCAGCCGCGGCCTGTCCGATCGGCAAAATCTCACGCCCAACAGTCCGACGGAATGCACGGCGGTCATCCAGACCAACATACTGGGCCAGACTGTTTTTGTCGACCGCAACTGCGCGGTGGTGGTGCCCATGGAAGCGGCGGCCGGCTATATGCCGCCGCAACTGGAATCCGGCGTGGAGCATACCGCCGGCATCGGCACCGGTTCGATCCACATTGAAGTGTTGATTCCGGACAGCATCAAACGAAATCACGAGTATCAATTGTCTTTCCGGGACGATGGTTCGATCGAGAAATTCGACAAGACGTTCAAGACCGGCTTGACGAACGGCGCTATTCTGGTGGATGTAACCAGCGGCGATACGCTGTTGCGCGCTAAAGACAAGTATAAAAGCGATGAATTCGCCGAAAAACTGTTCCACGGCTTCAAGATGGACATTATGAATCATGATTCCATCAAGACCGACTGGGCGGGATGGGTCAAAGGTGCGAGCAACCTGATCGGCGATCCGCGCGGCTATGATTCGCAATGCCGGGCTGTGCCGCGTGATTATGAAGTGCGCGTCTTGTCCATGGGCGCCGATACCTCTTATTCCGCGGTGCCCGGCCGCGAGATCCGCACCAATTATAAAGTGTACGACATCACAGATCCGGATCACCCCTTTGAAGTGGTCTTTGGTTTGTCGGAAAACGGCGATTCCCTGAAAGGGGTGCTGAGCGCCGGCGATCAGATCGCCATCAAGGCCTCTCCGCTCGTGGTCACCGTGGGCGGCGTGGTCAAGTACATCTACACCGAGACCTCCTGGCGCATCAACTTTGCGCTGCCGCGCGGTGTGGACAATATTTATCAATTGCTTCCGAAACACGGCGATGTGTTCCGGTTTCTCACTCGAAAGCCTTTTGACCGCCACGATGTTTTCACCTTCAAAGTCATCGGCGCTGAAGTGCGCCAGGAACTGGTCAAGAGCGCCATGGAAAACATCTACACCGTGCCGGATCCCTATATCGCCGCCAGCACGCTGGAAAAGCGTCTGGTCAGCCAGGACGTGGGGCGAGGGGATCGGCGCATCGATTTTGTCAATCTGCCGGCTGAGTGCAAAATTTCCATCTTTACCAGCGCCGGACGATTGGTACGGGAAATCGAACACCATGGACTGGCAGAACAGGGCCGCGAGAGCTGGGACCTGCGCACCAAAGATGGGCTGGAGGTGTCCCACGGCGTGTATTTTTACCATGTGGATGCACCCAATGTGGGCAGTAAAATCGGCAAGTTGGCCATCATCAAATAACGGTTCGAATCCGCGGAGCTTATCCTAGAATAGTGTGGAGTTGATCATGTATAGAAAAGCAATCAATCTGGTCTGGGCTGCGATGTTCGCCGTTACCTTGGCGACGGCGCAGGAGAAGAATCAGACCTCTTCCCAGTTTGTCACCGATGTCGCCGGCGTCGGCACCAGCGCCGCCACGTTTCTGGAGATCGGCGCCGGCGCCCGAGCTATGGCCATGGGCGCCGCCTATGTGGCCCAGGCTACCGATGCGACGGCTCTGTATTGGAATCCAGCCGGCATCGCTTTTATACCCGGGTTTCAGATCGAATTCATGAACTGCCAGTGGCTGGCGGAAACGCAATACAATTTTTTCGGCCTCGTGGCGCCCATTCCGGCCATCCGTTCCTCAGTGGGAGTGAGCCTGATCAGTCTGGATTACGGGGAAAACCCGGTGCGAACCGTGGAACGGCCTGAAGGGACCGGCGAGAAATACGGCGCCCGCGATGTCGCCGTCAGCGTCAGCTATGCTATGGCCTTGACCGACCGTTTTTCTTTCGGCCTCTCTGGAAAATATATCAATCAACGCATCTGGAGCGAAAGCGGTTCTGCAGTGGCCATGGACGTCGGCGTCTACTACAACACCATGCTCAAGGGCTTGCGTCTGGGCGCTTCGGTCAGCAATTTCGGTTCCGACATTCAGATGGCCGGCCGCCATCTTACCACCGTGGTGGACCCCGATGAGGCGGTGCAGAACTTTGACCGTGTGCCGGTCAACTATAAAGTCGGCAGCTATTCACTGCCGCTGCTGTTTCGGGTGGGATTGGCGTACACCCGCAGTTTGGGCTCTTTGGGCACAATTACCGTGGCCGGCGACGTCAATCACCCCAGCAATACAACCGAGAGCATCAACCTGGGCGCGGAGTACGGGTTCGCCAACATGTTTTATGTCCGTGCCGGCTATGAAAACCTGTATGAACGGGATCACCAGAACGGCCTCACTTTCGGCGGCGGCGTGGAATATTTCCGCCGCGGCATGATGGGCTTTCGAGTGGACTATTCCTGGGCTGATTGGGGGATCCTGACCAACACTCAGCGCTTTTCCCTGGGTTTGCTTTTTTAACAAATGACGATGCGCACACTGCGGGAAATGCATGGCGTCGCTGATTAAAACCGTATTTCACGAAAGGAGGGCCGGGGAATCGTTCAAGGAACTTGTGCGTTGCTATAAATCGTTCGGTTGTTCACCCTTTCAGGAGGAAGCAATGAAAAGAAGTGCTATCATGCTGGTTGTTTTCATGCTGGCGACCGTTTCATGGCTCTCGGCACAGACGTTTCTGGCGCCGGCTAGCGAAGTAGAACCCAATAACTTTTTCAAAACCGCGACTCCGATGCCGGAAAATACTCTCATGTTTTCGAGTTTTTCCAGCAACGGGGATGTGGACGTCTACACCATGAACATGTCGGTGGACAGCATTTACCACATTTACTCTGATTCCGTAAGCCTGCCGGCCAGCATGCACGTGGAGATCTTTTTCAGCCAGGATACCACCAAAAACCTGTTTGTCGGCAAACCCGATGGCCGCGCCGGCTGGAGAAATTTCCGCGTCGCCGGCTGGGTGCCCAGGGAATACGGCTCCGGCGTTTACTATCTACGCGTCACCCATCCCAACTCGATCACCGCCGAGTACAACGGCTCCTACCGAATCCGCTACATCTCTCAGGGTTTGAGCTATTGGGCCGGGCTGCATGAACCGGACAATACCTTCCAAGAATCCTTCAGCCAGTTCCCGTTGCCCATCGACGGCAGCCGTTTTAACGGCATGTTGTACAACATGGACAGTTTTCCGCACGGCTGGGACGACCGCGATATTTTCTACATGGTCGGCGAGCAGGGCATGCGCTTATGGGTGGAGACCGAACCGGTCCAGGGCTATCCACACACCCGCGATATGGACAGCGCCATCGATATCTGGGACGGCGACGGCAACACCCGCTTTTTACAGAATGACGATAAAGACAATCAGGAAGAGGATTTCGGCGAGAACAACGTGTTCTCTTTAGCCGTGATGGACAGTTTGCCCTATAGCGGCTTGTATTATGTGACCATGATCACCTGTTATTCTTCATGGTACGATGGAACCGCCAGCATGACCGATGAGGATCCCTCCACCGGCGGCTATATCGCCTATGCCTGGATGGGTGAACGCTCCAAGGAGCGGGAACCCAACGACGTCTCCGACCAGGCAACGCCGTTGTGCGAGCCGGTCACCGGTTCGCGAGTGGGCCCGACCAACAACTTTCTCATCAACGCGCAGTTCAGCAGCGATGGGGATGTGGACTGGTTCGCCTACAATTTGAAAAGCACCAAGATGTATTTTTTCACCACCACTCACAACGGCACCATCGGCGCTAATATAAACCTCGAAGTCTACAATCGCAAGGACATGACCACCAACCTGGCCAGCAGCCAGGTGAACGGCCGTTATAACAACGGCAACTTCCGTTTCTGCGGTTTCGTTCCTCCGGAAGACGGCGTCTATCTGTTCAAGCTGACCCCCTCGGCCGGAACGGTCACCGGCGCCTTTACCGGCGAATACCAGCTGCGCATGGGCTGGGCGACGCCGCGCACGACCAACCGCCTCAACGAACCGGCCAACAATACCCAGAGCGGCGCCGTGGCCGTGGCTTTCGACTCCAGTAAAACCATCGGTTCCATCTATCCGGCCGGCGACGAAGACTGGTATAAATTCGAAGGCAAGGCCGGCGATATCATCGATGTCGAGCTTTTCAGCGCGCTGGATGTCGAAGGCAAAAAGTGGGCGCGGGATCTGGATACGGTGCTGGAGCTCTATGATCCGAGCGGCAATAAAATGGAAAACGACGATTATCGTCCAGGTCCGGAGCGTCATCCCGGCAACGTTTTCTCCGCTATCAAGAACTATGTGCTGCAGGGCAGCGGCACCGTGTACATCAAAGTGGCTTGCGGCTATACCGATCCGAGTCACAAAGGCAACAACCCGGTCGGTTTGTATCGCATGGTGGTTTATTCCAGCGCCGCTTCTCCGGCTTTCAAAGAGAAAGAAAAGAACGACGTGGTGGCTATGGCCATGCTGTTGCCCGAAGGCAAAGAGGTGGAAGCCACTTTCTCCAGCGCCGGCGATGTCGACTGGTACAAGATGGAACTGCAGGCCGGGCGCATGTACTTTATCAACACCACCAACAGCGAACTGGCTGCCAACATCCATGCCGAGTTTTTCGCTGAAGCCGATACGGCCGCCAACGTACTCGATGCAAGTGTGGACGGCCGCTACAACAACAAGAATTTCCGCATCTCGGGATTCCTGCCGCCGGCCAGCGGCGTCTATTACTTGAAATTGACCTGTCCGACCCCGGGCGCCGGCACCTATGTGCTGCGCATGCGCAGCAGCGACGTGGCGGAAGTCGGCTCCTTCCATGAACCGGACAATTCCATCGCCGAAGCGGACGCGCTGGGCGACTATCCGGTCGACGGCGTAACGGTCAAGAGCGCTTTCTACAATCCAGCGGATCCCAAGGGTTACAACGACATCGATATCTATCGATTCAATCTGACCAAGGGACAGGTCTTTGAGGCTAAATTGACGCCGGTGGGCGGACCGACCTGGCATCGGGACACCGATTCTTACATCTTCCTCACCAACGCCAACGGCGATACGCTGGCCGACAACGATGACGATTCCGGAACCACTCTCTCCAAAGTCGCCATCGAAGTGCCGGCGGACGGCGTCTACTATGTTCTCGTGGCCGCCTGCTACTCCACTCAGCTGAACGATCCGGCCAATGACAGAAACCCGGGCACCGGCGATTATCTGCTCACGTTCAGCGGTTCGGTGAGCGAATCGGAACCGAACAACTCTGCCGAGCAGGCGAACCTCATTCCGATTTCCAACAGCAGTCTGGTGGAAGCCCGATTCGCCCCCAACGATGTTGAGGATTGGTTCAAGGTGAATCTGGAACACGGCCGTTTCTACTATTTCAACTCGGCGGATTCCAAGGTTGCGGAAAACATCACCCTCGAGGTCTATAAAGAGGCTGACCCGAAAGAAAATATCATCGACAGCAGCCCCATGGGCCGTTACAGCAGCAAGGATTTCCGCCTCAGCGGCTTCAATCCGCCTGAGACGGGCACCTATTTGCTCAGACTCACCGTGCCCGTCGGCGCCATCAATGACCAAAACATCGGCACCTACAAACTGCACGCCGCCGGCGGCGAACTGATCTCCGAAGTCGCGGCACTGCACGAACCCGATAACACCCTGCAGCAGGCCAATAGCGTCGCCAAGTTGGCCACTGACGGCAAGCCGGTCAAAGTGGCTTTTGACAGCAACGCCGATCTGGACATTTTCGCCATCGACGGCATTGCCGGCCAGACTCTGACCGTAACGCTGTCGCCCGGAACCGGTCCGCGCTGGATCCGTGAATTGGATACCGGCATGCGTCTGCTGACGGCGGACAGCACCGTGCTGGACGATAGCGACGATTACGACGACTGGTACGAAATTAACTATTACATGGGCGATATCAGCTGCACCTATTCCCAGGTTAAGAGCGTCTCTCTGCCCTACACCGGCACCTATTACGTCGTCGCCATGCCCTACTATGGCCTGGCGTATCAGGGCGGCAGCACCTCCTTCGGCAACAACGCCACCGGAAGCTATCACATTTCCGCGACTATGATGATGCCGACCGGAGTGGAAACTCAGACGGAGATGCCGCAAGAGTTCGCGTTGGATCAGAACTACCCCAATCCGTTCAATCCGACGACCACCATTCAGTACCGTCTGAAAGAAAATGTGCATGTCAATGTGTCCATTTACAACATCCGCGGCCAGTTGATCGCCACGTTGGTGGACCGCATTCAGACCGCCGGCAGCTATTCGGTGCGTTGGAATGCGCTGGATCAGTTCGGTCAACGGGTGGCCAGCGGCATGTATCTCTATCGCATTCAAGCTGGCGATAAATTCATTCAAACTAAAAAATTGCTTCTGATGAAGTAACCGTTGGAATGCTCAAGCCTCAGGAAGCGATTCCTGAGGCTTGATTATTTAAGGACCTTACGCTTTGAAAAAAATCGTGTTGCTCCTGGGCGCCGTTTTTTTACTTTTCGTCGCCTGCGGAAGACGGGCGCCGCGGTCCCCTGTGCTGGCTGAGATAGGCGATCGAAAGATCACGGTGGAGGACTTTCGCCGCAATTATGAATTCGGCTTATCCCATCTCAAAACCGGTCCGGACCGTAAGCGAACCTATCTGAACTATATGATCAACGAGGCGATCCTCGCCCAGCAGGGCTACAAGCTGGGGTTGCAGAACTCGGAACGAGTCCGCCGCCTGGAGCAGGACTTGATGGACGAGCTGCTGGTGGAGGCCTGGTTTGATCACGAGGTTGCCAGCAAGATCACAGTGACGCCGCAGGAGATTCGCGACGCCATCACCAAGGCCAAGGTGAGCTGGAAACTTCGCTACTGGTACGAACCCAACGTCGAGTTCGCAGGCCGCGTTCATCAGGCCATGTTGGAGCGCGGCTATACTTCGGTGGTGGATGAGATATTGCGCAGCAACCCGGAAGTGCAGATGCAGCCCAAAGATTTTGAAACCGGCTATCTCACCTATCTGGACGTCTCGGATGAATTGCTCGCCGCCATTCAGGATCTGCCCATGGGTGAAATCTCCCAACCGGTTGAGATGGAGGGGGGCTTTTTCATCTTTCAGGTGCTGGACATCCGCCGTCAAGGGATCACCGAATATGAATACCAGGAACGGGCTGAGAGTTACCGGCAGATCCTGTATTACCGGAAATTGAACAAAGCCGCTGCCGCCTATACCGCCCAATTCATGACCCCTAAGAACGTCACCACCAAAGGCGAGCCGTTTCGACTGCTCGCCGACGCCCTGCAGGCCTGGGCTGCGCAAAAACAGGAAGGCCCCCGGGATTTCCTCAAGGCCGTGCGCACCGCTCAGCCCGAGGATGGAAAGCTGTACGAGCTGGGGCAACGGCTCGGAACGACGCTGGTCACCTTTGAGGGCGGCGCTTGGACCGTAGAGGATTATCTCAAACACCTCAATCCCGGAGTGCTCAAGAGACATTTTGCCGACCGTTCTCAACTGCGCAATGCCCTGAATAATGAAATAGCGATCGCTGTTCGTGATCATTTCTTTACCGAAGCGGCGCGTAAGAAAAAACTGGACCGGTTGCCCTCGGTGCAGAGTGAGTTGACCGCTTGGCGCAACAAGTGGGTGTTTGAGGAGTGCCGCCGGTATTATGGTCAAAACGTGCAAGCGGTGGATGATCAAGCGGCGGCTGACTTTTTCAACGCCCATCTCGCACAGTACAGAATGAGGCCGGATGACCAACCGCTTCTGGCGCAAAACCTCGAGCGGGCCCGCCGCGACGCCTATCACCACCAAATGCTCCGCCGTCTTGACCAGGTGATCGATTCTCTCCAGGTTGCCTTTCCGGTCGTGGTCCATCAGGACGTGCTGGATACGATTAAAACAGTCGAATTCGAAAAATCGCGCTGGGCCAGCATGCAGGTCTACAAACGCAGCAGCAACCGTCTGGCGGTGCCGATCGTGGATCCCGGATGGGGAGCCTTCATCAAACAGTAAACCAGTAATGATCTCATGGAAACGGAACGATGCGTCAACTAGCCTATGCTTTGATTTTTTTTCTCTTCATCAATGGCCCTGTCTGGGGGCAGTCCCTGCCGTGGATGGATTCCTTTGCCGATAACGATCTCGCCGGCTGGACTATTGTCGACGATGAACCGAACCGGGAAGGCCCAGGTCTGTGGCGAGTGGACGAACAGACCCTGCGGCAGACTTCTAATATCTATTATGGGCTGACGCCTGAAGACGAATACGCCAAATTTCTCGGCACCCACATTCACGCTGGGAATCCCGAATGGAAAGATTATTCCTTTAATTGCCTGATGCGTTCTGAGGACGATGACGGCATAGGGATTCTGTTTCGTTACCGGGATGCGCAGAACTATTATCGTCTGATCATGCTCGATGACGCGAATAACCGGGGACCGTTTACCCGGCTGCAAAAATATGTGGCTGGCGTCATGACCACTCTGCAGGAAACCCAGTCCACGGCAAAGGCCATTCCGGCCGGCTGGTTCAGCGTCACCGCGGATGTACGCGAGGACCGCATTACGATTTACCTCAACGGGGCACTGCTTTTTTCAACCACCGACGCCGCTTTTTCCAGCGGCGGCATCGGATTCATGTGCTACGCCAACAGCGGCGCGCATTTCGACAGCGTGCGGGTCACCTCGGAATCCCTGGTCTATGAAAAGCCGGCGAACGCGACCCCGGTTGTTCAGAGGCTGCCCTATATCCAGTCGTCGACGCAGCATTCCGTGCAGATCGCCTGGCGCACTTCCACGGCCGCCATCGGTGCGGTGGAGTATGGAACGACGCTCGACTATGGTTCCACGGTCCAGGAGGACTCGCTCGGCTGGAAACATTGGCTCACTCTCACCGGGCTGGAGCCGGACACCCGCTATTTCTATCGGGTGACCAGTAACGGCGTCGTGATGACCGAAGGCGACACCTTTCGCACCGCTCGCCCGGCCTCTGATCCTCGTGCCAGTTTTTTGATCTGGGGCGACAGCGGAACCGGCGGCGCCGCTCAGTACGGCGTCGCTGCGTTGATGGAACAGCAGCAGGTGGATTTCTGTCTGCATGTGGGCGACGTTTCGCAGTCCAACGGTTCCGAGTACGACAACATCTTTTTCAAACCCTATAAGAACATCGTGAAATACCGCCCGGTTTTCACCAGCATCGGCAATCACGACACCTATTTTGATCAGGCCGCCACCTATCTGGAAAATTTTTATCTGCCGCACAACAATCCGGACAGTACCGAGCGCTGGTATTCGTTCAACTGGGGCCATGTTCATTGCATCGCTTTGGACAGCAACGTCGATTTCGGCCTCGGCAGCCCCCAATACACCTGGCTGGTCGACGACCTGAACTCGGAGGCGCGACGGCAAGCGACCTGGACCGTGGTTTATTTCCATCATCCGCCCTATTCGGTCGGTTGGGATGTGTGGGCCGGCGACACGCGCGTCCAAACGATCCTGCAACCGCTGTTCGAAGCGAAAGCGGTTGATATGGTGTTCAACGGCCACACCCATGATTATGAGCGGGGTTATCTGAACGGCGTTTACTGGATTATCACCGGCGGCGGAGGAGGGGGCTTGGATGTCTGGGGCCGCGATTACCGCCATGTGGCCAAAGATATTTACGAGTTTCATTACACGCGGGTCGACCTGGTCGGCGACAGCCTGCGGCTGCAGGCTGTCAGCATCAACAACCAGATCATCGACGATCTTCGCATCCGCAAAGGCGATCCGCCGCCGCTGCAGCCGGAAGAAAAGAGCGAGCGGGAGAACAACGACACGGCGGCCTCAGCCACCATGATGGCCGTCGGCGATACCCTCTCCGCCGTATTTTCTTCCCCTGCCGATGTGGATTGGTTCAAGTTCAAACTGCAGGCGACCCATCTCTATTATTTCACCAGTTTTTCCAGCTTGCCGACCCAGCTGGAGCCGGATCTCGCCCTCTATTATGAAGGGGACTATGAAGCCAACCTGTTGAATGCTTCGGTGCGCGGCCGCAACAACGGCGGCGATTTCCGCCTGGCCGGCTTTTTAGCGCAGAAGACCGGTATCTATTACGCAAAAATTTCCAACCCAATGGGCGTAAACGGCTCGTACCGGCTGCGGCTGGTGGGCGGCAGAGGCGTGCAGGACCTTTTTCAGCATGAACCGGATAACACTCTGGCACAGGCAGGACTGAGGCCTCGTTTGGCCTCCGGCGACACGCTGCACGGCGCCATTTTCCCCGCCGATGATAAAGACTGGTATCGCCTCACCGGTCAGGCCGGCCGAGCGTTTGAGCTGGGCGTGATTCCGCTCCAAGACCTTGCTATCCGCGACGTAGATACTTTTGTGTCACTGTTGGATTCCAACGGAACAGTGCTGGCTGAAAACGATGATCGCGGCTTGCAAGTGGTCGCCACTGGAGAAACTATCAACAACACCTTTTCGGCCTTAACCGGCGTCTTTCCTTATACCGGCGTTTATTACCTGGCTGTGGAATGTTACTACACTTCGACGCGCGGCGGCGTGAATGATGCCAACCCAGGCGTCGGCGAGTATCGCGTGGTCTTCACCTCGCAACAGGGAACAGCGGTCAGCCGAGAGGACTTGGCCGTACCGGCCGGCTATGCGCTGCACGCCAATTATCCCAATCCCTTTAATCAAAGCACTGCGCTTACCTTCGACCTGCCGAAACAGGAAGGAGTGGTGGTGGAAGTGTTGGATCTTCTGGGCCGTCGGGTGGCCCTGATCTGCCAGGCTGTCAAGCCCGCCGGCCGCTATCGCCTGCAATGGAACGGCGCTGACCAGATGGGCCGGGCTTTGCCCAGCGGCCTCTATTGGGCTCGCCTAAGCGCCGGATCGTTCAGTCAAACGATCAAGATGATGCTGCTGCGCTAGCATGACGGCGTGAGACAGGCCTATACTTACTGTGAAGGACCGATAGATGAAAAACATTTTTCAAACAGCTGCATGGGTGTTGATTTTCACCTGGATGGCCGAGGGAGGGGAACGCGTCGTCTATGTCACCACGCTGGCCACTAGTCACACCCATGTCGGCCAAAATCATACCCTGTCAGGTCTATTCTATCAGACGCCGGGCGACAGCGCTTGGGGATTCATGGCTAGGCCCAATAATCGCGTCTATTCGATGGATGCCTATCTGCCCAGCGGAGGCAGGATACTGGCCATGGCGACGCACACCGGTGTGCAGCAATCCTGGGACGGCGGCAAGACCTGGAAGACCACCAGCGACTGGCGCATGACCGAGGTCAGCGTCATCCGGTTTGCGGCGGATAATCCGCGCAAACTGTACGCCGCTTCTCCATATGGCTTTTACAAAACAACCGATGACGGATGCACCTGGACGGCGCACAACAACGGACTGGACAATCCCGACGCCACTTTTGTCACCGCTTTGGTGATCGATGACAGCCGGCCCGGTCGCTTGCTGATCTCCACAGAGGCCGGCCTCTATGAAAGCGACGACGATGGCGAACACTGGCACGCCGGAACTTTGGAGGTGAATCACGTGCGCACCCTGGTGCAGCACCCACGCAATCCGGAGGTGTGGTTGGCCGGCACAGAGGATCATGGCCTGTATCGCAGCGTCAACCACGGCAAAAACTGGCAGAAATGCGACAGCGGAATTCTGCATGCCACGTTTTACTCGATCGCCTTTGATCCATCGCATCCGGATACCCTGTACGCCGGCGGTTTTCAAACAGGCGTCTATAAATCCAGTGATGGCGGCAAAACCTGGAAACAGTTTTTCAGCGGCCTGACGTCGCTCGATGTTCATTCTCTGGCGGTGGACCCGGCTGACAGCCGTTGCGTCTATGCCGGTTCTACGGCGCAGGGCGTCTTTCTTTCCCAAGACGGCGGCCTGACCTGGCGCAATCACGGCATCGCCGGCGGCTATGTCTGGACCATTAAAATTCTCAATTATGAAAGATAGATCATGAATAAATGGCTGAGTTTTGCGCTTGTACTTGTTTTTGCCGCTGCGGAAGGGATACCGGCTCCATTACAGTCTGAATCAGTCTACCGGCGCAATTTTGAGCTTCGCAGGAAAGCGTTTTTCGCTGTGTATGATACCATGCGAGCCGTCAATTTCAATACCATCGCTGCACGCTATCGGACCGGTAAGAATCTGGCCTGGGCGGATTCCGCTTTCATCGAATTGGTGAAGAATCCCAGCGGTGATATGTTCTGGATGTTTCCCTGCATCGGCACCTATCTCGCGGGCAAGGGCAGAATGTCGGCGCAGACTGCCGCAGCCGTGCGGCAAGCGTGGAAAACCTATGCGCCGACCCGCGGCGATACTGAGAACCACTGGGCCATGTACTATGCCACGCTGTACCTGGCGGCGGAACAATGGCCTGATCTGCCGGGCTCTGAATGGTACAACGGCAAAAGCTCGAAGGAAAACCGTCAGGAAAGCCGCGAATACCTCTTTTCCTGGGCCCGATTGACCACCACCCGAGGCCAGGGCGAATTTGATTCTCCGGACTACTTGGCTGAGTATATGATCGCCGCGACCCTGCTCTCGGGCTATGCTAAGGACCGCCAGGTCAAACAGCTGGGCGCCATGCTGGCTGACTATTTTATGGCCGATTTCGCGGTGGAACATTTGCAACAGCAATACGGCGGCGGACACAGCCGCATCTATGAGGTCAATCTGATGCGGTTCGATCGCTCCACCTCCAGCGGTTTCGCCTATTTATACTTCGGCGCTGGGGACCCGATCACAAGCGGCTGGTGCTATTATGCTCTGCAATCCGGATACACGCTGCCCTATATGATCTATCAAATGGCCATGGACCGAAGCACGCCCTATGTGCATCGAGAACGCAAACGGGTGCGCAACAACATCCGTTTTGGCAAGGAGCTCAATCCTCCGGTCTTTAAATATACCTACATGAACCGTGAATACGTACTGGGATCGCTGCATGGCGGATTGCTGCAGCCCATTCAACAACAGACCTGGTGTCTGCGCTACCTCCACGGTAAACCCTTCTCCATGATTTTCGGCCTGCATCCTTATTGGTCGATCGAGGAGATCGGAACATTTTTTCCCGAGGAGATCAAACCCTCCATGGCCGGCATCACCGCTTCCAAGGCGACCTATAACAATCCGGACAAGTGGACCGGGGGCTCGTATTACGAATACACCTTTCAGGATAAAAATACTTTACTGGTGCTTTATGACATCCCCGTGGGCACGACCAGCAACCATATCGACGGCTTTTTCCCGGCTAATCTGCAGGAGCGCAGGATCGATCCCAGCGGCTGGATTCTGTGCAAGGCCGGCGATGTCTACGCAGGCTGGTATCCCCTGCAGCCGGTGGAGTGGAGCGAAGAGTTCGAGTTGCGCACGCTGGTATGGAACCTGGGCACCGGCAGCACTCGCAACGACGGCACCATGGACCTGCGTAATTATCGCCTGCGCAGCTGGCCGTTGCAAAACGGCTATGTGATTCAGGTGGGTTCTTTGTCCGAGAACGGATCTTTTGACGCGTTCTGTCGGGCGGTGGCGGAAACCAGGCCGGTGGCGGTTCTGCAGCCCGGCCGGGTTGCTGTAGACTATCGAACATGGGACGGCCGGCGGATGGAATTCGCCTACCCTGATCAGCGCAAACTGAACGGTGAGAAGGTGGCTTATGAGCAGTTCAAGCTGTTCGACGGCCCTTTTCTTCAGGCGGAGGTGGACAGTGAGATGCTGACGATGCGTTACGGGGGGAAAACGCGGATTTATGATTTTAAAACAATGACCATCAAGTGATCTGAACCCGCGGCGCTCAGCGCTCAGGTGGCGGGCGACTGTTCCCCATCTGAACGCCGGGCAGCGAAGAGCCGCGCCCAAAACGGCGCTATCTCGAAGGAGGCGGCGCCGGACGAGTCCACGGAAACTGATGCTCCTTCGGTCCAAAGATCGTGCAAGCCGTCGACGCCTTTTAAACAGCAGTTTACTCTATGGGGGCTGTTGTTCAGCGCGACGATGATCTGTTCCTCCCCACAGGATCTGCTGAAAACATAGATCCTTTCTTCATCATTCACCAGCAGGGTTTGAAAATCGCCACATTGCAGCGCCGGATGGCGGTTACGCAGATGGATCAGCCGGCGATAGAGTTGATGCAGCTCATGGTCAAAGGCGACGACTTCCGCTTCGCGTCGCGTCGAGCCGTCCGGTAGAAAGCGGGCCGGGGCATACGGACGGTCCGGCCAGAGCATCGGCTGCCGGCAACAGGGATCGTTGGCCCCCCACATGCCCGCTTCATCGCCGTAATAAATCATCGGGCTGCCGACATAGGTCATCTGAAACAGCGCCATTAATTTTTGTATTTGCCGGTGTTGGGGTGTGGGTTTGGCAATGCGGTAGCGTGGATTCTGCGCCTGGGACCAGCGGCTGTGTCGGCGCCACTGGCGGTAGGGCGCCCCATCCGGATTTGCGATCAAGGTGGGCAGGCGGGGTGTATCGTGGCTGTCGTACAGGTTCTGCATCGCGTAGGCGACCTCGGCGGGAAAAGCCTGGCGCAAGTCGCGCAGCCGTTGATCAAAAGCGGAGGTGGAGATTCGGGTCTTTTGGTTGATGAAATACTCTGCGCAGCAAAAAGCGAAATTATAATTCATCACGGCATCGAATTCGTCGCCCTGCAGATAGGGCTGCAAGACCGGAATGGCATCGATCACCTCTGCGGTCAGATAGGCCTGCGGGTTGATCGATTTGACCAGGCGGCGCCACTCTTGCCAGAATGGGTGGGCGACGCAGAACGCCACATCCAGACGCCATCCGTCGATGCCGGCGGAAAGTTCGCCGTTGTTATAGGGATCCATCCAGCGTCTGGTCGCCTGAAAGATATAATCCCGCGGTCCTTGAACAATGCCGTTTGTATCCTGCTTCCACTCCGGCAGCTCCCTGAATCCGAACCACCCCTGATAATCGAAAGTTTTCCCAGTCAGCGGATCATCCCAGCTTGTAACCTTGAACCAATCCCGGTAGGCGGATCTCTGCTGCTTTTCCTGTAAATCCTGAAAAGCCCAGAAGGTCACTCCCACATGATTGAACACGCCGTCCAAAATGAGATGCATGGAGCGGCGATGGATTTCCTGAATCAGGGTCAAAAGGGCGAGATCCGCCTGAGTCCATATCCAAGTGGAAGGATCTGCGGGATTTTCTTTCGCCAGCGCCTTGCGGTCCCTCTGTGGATCCGGACCCAGATTGGGATCGATGTGATGATAGGTGGCGCCGTCGTATTTATGGCTGGAGGGTGCGGAGAAAACCGGACAGAGATAGAGCGCGGTGACGCCCAGGTCCTGAAGATAATCGAGTTTGTTGAGAATGCCCTGCAGATCGCCGCCGTAACGGCGTCGCTGCAGATGAAACCAGATATCGCGATGGGGATGGGCCTGTTCGTAAGGCTGTCGTTCGTACCAATCTGAGGTCCATGGATGGATCTGCCAGGGTTCGCTGAGGTCATGGGGCCAAGCGCCCCGCTGGTCGGCCAGGGTGGGATCGTTGTCAGGATTCCCGTTGCAGAACCGCTCCGGAAAGATTTGGTACCAAACGGCCTTCTTTGCCCATTCAGGGGGAAATTGTGCAATCACGAGTCAGCGTAATGTATGGTGAAGGGAGGCCGAGCCTTTATGTCCGGCGCGGCGATTATCGTTTTATCATCTTTTCGCGCAAAGCGAACGGATCCGCTGTGGAGGATTTTCCGCGCACGCGTTCGCTCAACGCCTGGAACACCTGCTTTTGTAGGTGATGGATTTCGCAGTTGGCCGGAATCGGCTTGCAGCGTCGTTCTTCACGCATCACCACATAAGGACGAACCAGGTCTTTCAAACTGACCGGCTGCCCGGCTTCTTTGTAATACACCCAGGCCGCGTGTATTGCAGCGCCAAGGGCGGCGCCTTCGCCTTCCACCGGCACCGCCTCTGCTGTGAAAATATCGGCAATGGTCTGGCACCAGGCCGGCGACTGAGCCAGGCCGCCGGTGAGGCGGATCTCTGTCGGCCTTATGGGCATCTTGCGGAATCCATCGTAAAGGTTGAGAATGTGGCCTTCAAGCACAGCGCGGCAGAGATTTTCTTTGCTGAACTCTTGCACGCCGAAACCGAAATAGACTGGTCCGGCGATGGGTACATCCGGCGTGCGTTCGCCGACATACCAGGGGATGAGCAGGCGGCCGTGGTTTCCCGGCGGCGTCTGCCGAATGAGTTCATCGAATTCCGTATGGCTCAAACCATACTGCTGCACGATCGCATTATAACCATTAGCCAGATTGGATACGCAGAGCAGCGGCAGAAATCGTCCTGTGCTGTCGCAAAACGCAGCTATCTCGCCGTTGGCATCGATATACGCTTGCTCCATACATGTGTAGGCTGTACCGCTGGTGCCTAGACTCACGGTGACGATGCCCGGCTCAACATTGCCGGTGCCGACAGCGCCGTACATGTTGTCGCCGCTGCCGGCGTCGATGCGGCACCGAGGATCCATCTCAAAGCGTTGTGCCAAGTCGGCGCTGATGGCGCCGATGGTGGCATCCGAAGGCCGGATCTCGGGCAGTTTGGCCGGTAAATCCGCAGAGATGGCTGCAAGCACCCGAGCGGACCAGCGGCGGGTTTGCGGGTGCCAGAGCGCCATGCCCGAGGCATCGCCCGGTTCCATAACCCGTACGCCGCCGGTCAAGTACCAGTTTATATAATTATGCACCAGGAAACACGTAGAGGTTTTGCGAAAGGCTTCGGGTTCATGCCGCGCCATGTGAAAGATCTTGGCAGCGGTATAGCCGGTGCGCTGGCTGTTGCCCACTTCTTGAATCATGTTCTCCGGACCGCCCACCGCTTCGGTGAGCAAGCGGCATTCTTCTTCGGTGCTGAAATCGTTCCATAATTTGCTGCGTTTACGGGTGAGCGCTCCCTGCTGATCCAGGGTGACCAGACCATGTTGTTGACCGGATACAGACAGGCAGCGGATCTGCCGCTGATCGAGTTTCGATCGACGCAGGCGTTCCAGCAGGATATCGACGGCTTCAATCCACATGGCAGGGTCAGATTCCGAAGCGCCCAACTCCAATCCCTGAACCACGCCGTTGACGGTGCCATAATGCGGCAGATCCTGATCATACTGGACCGAGTCCTTGTAGACCATCTCTTTTTTATCGTCGTCGATGACCACCAGTTTGGTGCTTTGGGTTGAGCTGTCGAGGCCGGCGAACAGGTGCGCCATGTCTCCTCCTGTCCAATGCGCGGATCCAGCAAAGGGTCAACCTCTGCCGGATCCGGTCTAGTCATTTGCTGATCGCTTTTTTAATTTTTTGCGCTGTTTTCGGGCCGTAATAGTTGCAGGGCCCCTTTTTGGCGTCCGGGGTGATGCCGAGGTCCTTGATGGCTTTTTTCACCAGGTTTTCTGAAACAGCCCACGCTTTCGCCAGTTTCGCAGCGGTCAACAGTTCCTCTGCCATGATGGTCCTCCTTTTGTATGGCCTTGTGTCCTGAAAAAGATAAGGTTTTTTAAATATAAAGCAATGAAAATGTCTTTGATCCGGCCGCAGGCCCGGGGGCCGCTTCCGCTTGATGAACGAATGTTCATCCTCCTCGGGACGCTGCCGTTTTCGTGGCGACGGTCGGTTATGAAAGCAATTCATTTTCCTGCATGTTAAAACCTTAGGCGGCAATTTTCATTTTGGTTTTCACGCTTAAAATGTGTATTTTTTGATCGCCTTCTGTGAATCATTATTTATCAATCAGCGCTTAGGAGATGTGTTGCATGAAAGTTCTTGTTCTTAACTGCGGAAGCTCCTCGATAAAATTTCAGCTCATCGAAATGGAAAATGAAGAAGTGCTGGCGAAAGGCCAGACGGAAAAAATCGGTTCTCAGGAAGCGATCTTTACCTACAAACCCAAGGGCAAAGAAAAAATCGTTCGCACTCAGGCCATCGTATCCCATGACGTCGCTATTGAAGTGGTATTGCGGGCGCTCATGGATCCCTACGAGGGGGTTCTTAAATCCAAGACCGAGATCGACGGCATCGGTCACCGGCTGGTGCACGGCGGAGAAGAATTCGTGGATTCGGTTCTCATCGATGAAGAGGTGAAAAAGGGTGTGCGCCGCTGCATTCAGTTTGCGCCGTTGCACAATCCCCACAACCTGCGCGGCGTGGAAGCCTGTGAACAACTTTTGCCCGGCGTCCCTCAGGTCGGCGTTTTTGATACGGCGTTTCACCACACTCTGCCGCTTCAGGCTTACCTTTATGCGCTGCCGATAAAGTTTTATCGTGAGCACAAGATCCGGCGCTATGGTTTCCATGGCACCTCGCATGCGTACGTGGCGCGCAAAGCCGCTGAATATGTCGGCAAGCCGGTTGAGTCCCTGAAGATCATCACCTGCCATCTGGGCAACGGCGCCAGCATCACGGCGGTCGACCGCGGACATTCGGTGGAGACGAGCATGGGTTTTACGCCGCTGGAAGGGTTGATCATGGGCACGCGCTGCGGCGACATCGATCCGGCGCTGATCCCGCATATCGCTGACCTGGAAAAATTGACGTTGGCGCAGGTGGACGCGCTGCTCAATAAAAAGAGCGGTATGCTTGGTTTGACTGAAAAGACCAATGATTTCCGTGAAATCGAAGACGCCGCCGCTGCGGGCGATCAGCAATCGATTTGGGCGCTGGAGGCTTTTTGTCACCGGCTGAAAAAATACATCGGCGCTTATTCGGCGGTGTTGGGGGGACTGGACATTCTGGTGTTCACCGCCGGCATCGGCGAGCATTCCCCGCTGGTGCGTGCCGCCACTTTGAAGAACATGGAGTATCTGGGCATCAGCGTGGATGAGGCGAAGAACCAGGCCAACGCTTTTGATATCGGCACTGGCCGGGTCAAGGTGCTGGTGATCCCGACCAATGAAGAACTGGCGATTGCGCGCGATACGCTGAGGATTTTAAAAGAGCGTTCAAGTTAGCCGGTTTTTAATCTGTCCTTGTGAGCGAAGGCGCCGGGTGAACCATCCTGCCGGCCCTTTGTTAGAGCAAAGCAATCCCCCAGTTCCCTGTCATTGCGAGGGCCGCGGCAAGCGGCCCGAAGAAATCCCCCCAGTCGAGGATCTGTCGTCGTAAAGGGATTGTCCTCTGTCATTGGCTTGCTTCGCTTCAACGCAGAGTGGTGCGAGCCTCGGGAAAAGAGACTCAGCTCGCAATAACGTCAAAAGCCCCTGTTTCAAGGATCTGAAACAGGGGCTTTTTTACGGATCAACGCCATCCCCGCGCAGGCTTAAATCTGTTGCGGGTCCCGCCGCTCCGCTTTGACGAACAGCCTATTTTCAATTAGGAAAATTTTCCTTATTTCGTCAGAATCATCTTTTGAGTTTGTGAAAAAGCATCCGTCTTTAGCCGATACAGATACACCCCGCTGGGCAGGGAGCTGCCGTCCGCGGCCTTGCCGTCCCAGATCGCGCGATACACGCCGGCCGCCTGTCTGCCATGCAGCAGCACCGCCACCTGCTGTCCCAACGCATTGAACACTGTCAGCTCCACCTGACTGTCGCGCGGCAGTTGATACTGAATCGCCGTGGAGGCGTTGAACGGGTTGGGATAATTCTGCATCAGCTGAAAGGTCTCGGGTTGGGCGGCCTGCAATTGGCGTTCCACCTTTGTGGTTCCTGCGGATCTGGTGACGATGATATTGTCGAGTAGGATCTGATCCTTGGCCGAGGCGTTGCTTGGGTTGAGCAAACCAAAGAGGGTAAAGGTGCCGCTGACCCGCGGCTCCGGATCCTGCCCCTCCAGCATCCAGGCTTCAGGCTCATCCACCAATTCGCCTTCCCAGATTTTGGCCTTGATGTCTCCGTCTTTGAGATAATACTTGACCCAATACGGCACATCCAGGGTGAAAGAAAAAGCGCCCTGGGCAAAAACACTGTAGCCGGTTGGATTGAGAATAGCCAGGTCGCCGGCATATTTGCCCAGCATAACCGCGCCCTGCAACGGACTGATAAACAGCGCATAGCCGGGCGACTCGGTGGGATCCGAGTCCAGGCTGTCGCTGTCGAACTCGAGACGGGTGGTGCAGAGGAAGAAAGAGCTGGTGATCTTTTTAAAGTTCACCTGAAAGGTGATCACCTGGTTTGGATCGCTGTAATCGTCCTTTTTGATTGCGTCTTTGGTCGCCTGGGTCGGCTTGTTGTTAGCGTCGAACAGAATGGCCGGAACGCCGTTGGTTTCAGCCAACACCGCGCCCAGCATGCCGCCATAGCTGCCGGTTTGCAGGAACAGGCCGCCCTCCTGCTGCTGCACAATGGCGCCGGAGAGGCCGTCACGTTCGTCATAATAGTTCCAGCCGACGTTCTCCCGCGCCGGCACGTCGCTGTCGCTGAAGGTGTCCCGCCACAGCTCGTCGCCCTCTTTGAAGACGTGGATGTTGTCGATCACCAGCTGGTCTTTGGCCGAGGCGTTGCTGGGATTGAGCAGGCCGAACAGAGTGAAATGACCCTCGACCCGCGGATCCGGATCAGTGCCCTCCATAAACCACTCCGCCGGCTCGTCCATCAACTCGCCTTCCCAAACCTTGGCTTTCATGTCGCCTTCATTCAGGTACAGACGGATCCAATAGTTGACATCCAGGGTAAAGCTATAGCCGCCCTGCGCCAGGGCGGTCCATCCGGTTGGATTGAGGATGGCCAGGTCGCCCTGGTATTTGCCCAGCATCATCGCGCTCTGCAATGGGCTGATGAACAGCGCATAGCCGGGCGATTCAGTGGGATCAGAGTCGAGGCTGTCGCTGTCAAAGGTCATGCGGGTGGAGAGGACGAAAAAAGAACCGGTGATCTTTTTAAAATTGACCTGGAACACGATGGACTGATTAGGATAGCTGTAATAATCTTTTTTAATGGCGCTCTTGGTCGAGTCCGTCAGTTTGCCGGTATCGGTGTACTTGATCTCCGGCAGGCCGTTGGTTTCAGCCAAAACAACGCTGAGCATGCCGCCATAGCTGCCGGTTTGCATGAACATAGCGCCGTCGCGCTGTTCGACGATCGCTCCCGCCAATCCGTCCGCTTCGCTGTAGTACTGCCACCCCACCTGTTTCTGCAGCTTGACGTCGTCGTCATCGAACGTGTCATGCCATAGCAGCTGACCCTGGCCAAAGGCCAGCACAGGGATGAGCAGGATGATGAAAAACAGTAGCCCTTTTCGCATGGATGGTTCCTCCTGTTTGATGGGTTAGAATGAAAAGGTGATGGAAAAACGGTGAATATCTTCGAAATAATCGGCGCTGCCATAGGCATAATCAAAAGAACCCTGCAGGCCGGAGACGTTAAATTCTGCACCCACCCCGGCGGTTAGAGATTCAACCTCATGATTGAATTTATAGCCGGCGCGCAGGCAGTACTTTTTCAAGTAGCTGAACTCGGCGCCAAGGTGAACCCGTTCGGTATGATCGTTGGGATGCAGGGCGTCCAATGAGACGAGCAACCCCACCGATTTGGCGCTGTCCATAAAGAGATCGGTCACATCCATCGCCAAGCCCATGCGCAGCACCATCGGCGTCTGAAACTCTTCGTTCCAATATTTCATGTCGCGGGAAAAATTCTGCATGGCCATGGCAAAGGTCAGGCTTTTCCAGCCCACGTTGTAATAGGTGCCGATGTCCAGCCCCCAATCGTTGAGCTTCCAGTCCTTCTCCTTGCGCGTGCGGATTTTTTCACCGGTCTCCGGGTCCTCATATTCGCTGACCACATAGGAGGCCCGACCCAGTCGTTCATGCAGTCGTTTGACCTTGACGCCGAGGCTGAACTTGTCATTGATGCGGCGCGCATAGGCTAAACCGATCGCATAATCCTCCACGCCGATGTCTCCGGTGAGGACAAAACCGCGATAGTCCACAGATTTATCCACCACACGAGTGCCGATGATCTCACCGTAATCCATATAGGTGATGTCCAGGGCGAAAGTGCCCCAGTTGCCCAAAGAGGCGGCCAGGGCTGTTCCGTAGACCTTGGTGTCGATCAACCAATCCACTTGATTCACCGCCAGCGAGAATCGTTCAATATCCGCCAACGCCGCTGGATTGTGCCAGAGCCCGTTGATGCCGCGGGTGATGGCGGTGCCGGCGTCGCCCATGGCGGTTTCGCGGCTGCTCATGCTGATAGCCAGATAGGTCATGCCGCTCTGCGCCACTTTGTTTTTCATCGCCGGCAGCGATCCGGCCAGCAGCAGAATGCTCAAAAATAAAATGCCGTTTTTCTTCATGGTTCAGCCTCTTTACGATGGTCGCTTTTTGCGTCGAGGATTTTTTAACATGGGGTTGCCCTTGTTTGGCGATGGCCCCGTTCGCAAGGTCGAGCAATCAACGTATGACTACAAACTTGCCCTTGGCGAACCCCAGCGGTTCACCCTGCAAATTCCAGCCCTCCACGGTGTAGAAATAAACGCCGCTTTTCAGCGTCTGCCAGGAATCGGTGATTTGGAACCACATCTCGTCGGACGATTCCGGCACGGAACGCAGGTTGTAGGGATTGGGGTGTTCCAGCTTGGCTACGAGATCGCCGGAGCTGGTAAAGATATGGATCAGGGCTTTGGCCGGCAGACCGACGAAAGAGATGCGGTCTTCGATGCGTGCGCCGATATCTGATTCGATATTCCAATCCTCTGCCACGGTGCCGCCGTATTCCAGGCCCTGAACATGGAAAGGATTGGGCACGACATAGATGGAATCCATGTTGCTGTGGGCGCCTTCGAACGGCACAGCGGCGAACTGGTAATTGCGGTTGCTGAACAAGCTGGATTCGACCGGCTGGCCTCGGGCGATCGAGCTGGAGTTCTGGCTGCCGTCGTCAAACGCGGTGACAAAATAGTAATAACCGACACCGCGTTTGACGTTGCGGTCGGTGTAGGTGTTGCTTACCGGCACGCCGGTGTTGCCGCCGCATTCCCAAATTTTGGTATAGTTGTTGGTGTAAGCCTCTTCCGCGCGATACAACCGGTAACCGGAGAAATCCTGAACGCCGGTATCGACATCCGGCGCCGTGGGCGTAGTGGAATGGGCGCCATAGTTGCCGTAATACCATTCCAATTCCACCTTGCCCGGGCCGGCGTTCAAGCGCAGGTTGGGAGATTCCGGGCCATCCGGCACTGCGGCGATGCCGTTGCGCCAAGTCCACTCGGCGCGGTAGACGATCTGATGCAGAGAATCTTTGCCGGTTGCCAACAGCGCATTCTTTGCTTCGTCGCCGGTTTTTCCCTGAAATTGCAGGGAGCCGTTTTTCCACTGCCGGCCGAGTTCAACGGCCTGTTTGCGGCTGATGCTGCCGACCGCATCAAAGAGCACGATGCGCACATTTTGGCCAAAGGGGATATCATAAGGGCCGAATGCGATCAAGGTTTCCGGGCGCTGCACCTGCGCATCCCAGGGAGAGGCGACGCCCAGGACGTCTGAGCCCTGGCTTTGCACGCCACTGCTCAGATCATAGTAAAGAGTCTGATCCTGGTCGCCCTTGGTGTGGGAGTGCACCTGCTGACGCGGCCAAAAATTGACCGTCGTCGGCTGCGAGCGGTTGTCCAATTCATTGTTTACATCCGTGTCCGCATGCAGCACGCCGAAGGAGACATACTGGGGGGAGAGCAACTCGCCGTTGATCTCCGAAGGATCGCCGGTGTCGTCAAAGGTTTTACGGAAATTATCGCCGTCATAGACATACCAGAATCCGCGCAGAGTGTCGCCCGGCTGGTTGCCGTAATAATGGCACCATTCGTCGTGTTCACCGCCCATCTGTTCGTGGCCATAATCGCCGCAGGGGATAAAGTCCCGCCAGAAGCCAAAATATACGCCCTGCAGGTTCTGATTGGGCAACTCGATGGTGGTGGTTTTGGCATCGACATTGCCGGTGTTCTTGAAAATGAACTCCTGGATGATATAGGAGCCATGCTGCGGATTGGCAAACGCCCAGCTGTTGCGGGTGACCTCCACGCCGACATCCGTGGCCCAGACGGTGGTGATCATCTCGTCGCTGAGCAGATCTGGCTTGTAGGTGCTGCTCGTGCGATTGTCGAGAATGCGTTGCTCGCGGCTTTCATTGACATCCACCAGCGGCAGGCGCTGCCGCACCCACTTTCGGTTGCTGATGCTCTTCAGGATATCCTGGGCGTCATAGTTGAGAAAGCCGCCTTCAGACACATAAAAAGTTTTAAACTGTTTGAATTTATCGGTCCAATCCTTAACCCCGATCCACACGCCGGTGTTGTCGCAGTTTTTGCGCGTTTGCCCCCAGAAATCGCCGCCTGGATAGGTCATCAGGTCGGCGATCGGCGCATAGTTGGGACGGCTGCCGACTGGAAACATGCTCAGCCATAAATCGCCGATCTCATGGCTTTTCCATTGCGCCGGACCGCTCGTCGTCAGGGTCAGCATCATCAGGACGATCAACGGGAATACTATAATTTTTTTTAACATGAAGGGCCTCCACGACCGTTGATTCGATTGAACGTATCGAGCTTGATGTTACAGATGGATCCGAACCCCGAAAACGAGCTCTTTCAGGGTTGCCCAGTAGACGTTGTCGCTCTCTGTGCGCAGAATCAGGGGATCGGAAACTTTATCCGTGCCCACTTCATCGATCCGGCCGGAGGCGAACAGATCGTCGTAATAGTCCTCGCCGGCTGTGCCGCCGGGCGGGTTGCGGAATTTTGTATGTAAAATATTGCTGATGTCCATGTAGGTCTCGATGCTCATCCTGCCGGGCGTGAACATGCGCGACAGCCGCAGGTTGGCCCAGTAGCGATCCAGCTCGTGAAAATAGAGGTCTGGATGCAAATCACGAAAACTGGAACGGGGATGCTGCAACCGGGCGCCGGATTGATAATAGACCTGAAAGCTCAAATTGGTGTTCTGCAAAACCGGATAGCCGGCGAGTCTGGGACCCCAGTCCCGCGGTGAGGAGAAGGTGATGACGCCGCGTGCGTTGGGCTGAATGTTGATGATGTTCGAGCGCGGCACTCCCCAGAGCACGCCGTTGCGGCCGATATTGGGATCGTCGGTAATAATGGGGATCTGGCTGAGGTTGGGGATCTCCAGGTTGGCTTCGCTCTTTTTGATGTAATTGTAGTTCAGCCAACCGGTGATGAAACGGCCGGCGGTCTTGCGCAATTCGATCTCCACCCCGCGGATCTCTGCATAGTTGTTGTGCGCCGGCCATTCGATCACCAGGCTCTGATCCGAATGGGCGTAGACCATGCCGCTGGCGACGTCGAAATAGTCTTTGTAAAAGGCGCCGACATGCAGCTGAAAGTAATCGCTGATGCCCATGTCGTAGCCGAGCTCATAGGCGATGGTTTTTTCCAATGGAAGATTAGAGTCGCTGATCCATTGCATGCGCGGCATGGCGCCGTCCACCTCAGTGCGGAACAGCCCCATGGTCGGAGGCGTCTGCACAAAATGGCCAAAGTTGAAATAAATCTTGCTGCGCACCGATAGGGGGTGGGAGATGCCGATGCGCGGGCTGAAATAATACTTGGGTTTGGCCCGGGTGGTGGGATAGGCGCCGGTGGTAAAGGCCTCCCAGATCTCCCGGTTGGTGCCATAGGTCAACGCCTGGTGGATATCGGCGACATCCGTGTTGGTGTTGAAATAGTCGAAACGGAGGCCGATGTTGGCGACCATGCCCTGGAATTCGATCTTGTCCTGAGCATAGAGCCCTAATTCAAACGGCTTTGCTTTGAAACGACGCAGGAATTCCTGAGTGGCATCTTCGTTGTGCCAATGGACGCGATTCTCGCGCAGAATGTCGTAATTGAATTCAAAGCCGGTTTTCAACTCATGGGCCGGATGAAATTGATAGGTCATCGCTCCGTTCAACGACGTGCGGCGGTTGTAAGAATCATCCCAAGTGTATCCGCCGCCGTATAGACGGTAGCCCGAGGCCACATCCACGATGCCCTTGTCCTTGGGTATCCAACCCGATTGCGGATCGTAATAAAGCCGGCCGTGAAAGATGCGGCCGTCGGAGGCTTTAGCTGAATCCCCCCGGCCCATATGCCATTTAACGTAAAAGTGGCTCAGATTCACTTCATAATACATTTTGGCATTCAGGGCGTGGGTCAGCTTGGCGCCGGCCAGGGTGGTATAGCGATCGATAGTCGGTTTATAGAATGGATAATAGGTCTCATAACCGCCTCCGCTGTAGGACAGACGGTCCTCTTCGCTCCAGCTGCTGGTGGAGTTGCCCTGGGTTACGGAACGCACTTCACTGTAAATGCTGTTCAGGGTCAATTTCATGTTGCTGCCGAGCTCATTGAGGATTTTCAGCGATCCCAGCCGTTCATCGTAATGGGTTCGCGATTGTGGATAGGAGAACGGGTGATATTCATATTTGCCGCCAAGCATGAAATTGGCGCGCCAAGGGATCACCGGCACTCGGCTGCTCAGCGTGGCGTCCACATTATGGCCGTTGCGATGGCCGTACTCAATGGGCCGGTGAAGCCACTTCCACAATTCAAAGGCCTCGTCAGCGGTCAGATCATTGTTCGGATCTTTGTCGTTGAGCAGATTCTCGGAAAATTTGTTCCATCCGATCCAGGTCTTTTTAATGCCCTCTCGGCCCTCGGCCAGCGTGATCTCTCCGCCCTCATAAGCCATGGGGCCGGCGAGCAGCCGCCACTCCCAGCGGTAATTGGTGTCATAGACGCTGCGGCCCGAGTGCGGTCGGTTGGCAGGATCAAATTGATAATCGATGGAAAAGTGCGTTTGATCTGAGGGATTTTTAGAAACCACGTTGATCATGCCGGAGCGGGATTGGCCATACTCGGCGTTGAACCCGTTGCGCATGATCTTGATCTCCTGCACGGTGCCGGGCTGCACGGCGATGACCGGCCGGTTGAATTTGCGGTCGGTCATGCTCATGCCGTCCAGAAGAAAACCCACCTCCCTCGTTTCGCCGGCGCGAATCTGGATCTCCCCTTCGATGATATTGCCGCTGACGCCTGACTGCAAACCGAGGATGTCTTCCACCCGGTTGGCAAAGGGCGTGTTTTGGTACTGCTCCGCTGAAACATAGCTCTCCGTGGCGGCCACATCCAGCTGGAGCAAGTCTTTGGTCGCAGTTACCACCACCTCGCCGCCTTCCAGCACAGTCTGGGTTAGAGTAAAGTCAACTGTGGTGGTGCGGTCCACGCTCACTTTGACCCGCTGCTGAGTAAAGGGCGTGTACCCGAGCATCGACGCGGTGAGCGAATAAACGCCGGGGGGGACGTTGAGGATGATGTATTCGCCGTTGATCGAGGTGGCGGCGCCGAATTCGCTCCGCACCGCTGTAGTGCGGTCCTCCTGCCAGATGTGGGTGATCACCACATTTACTCCCGGCAACTGCTCTCCGGTCCTGGCGTCTTTAACGATGCCGCGGATTTTTCCCGTGATGCCGGCTGATGCCGCTGCGGCATAAAGCAGGAGCCCTATCACGGTGTAACGTGCTTTCATGCACTTTGCTCCTTACCATAGAGTCAATCGCCCCACGCTGTGTGCGGACGCAGGGTTAGAGGATCTGATTTATCGTTTCTATTGTCTGGTTGAAAGAGTGTAAAGCAGAGAGTGTCACAGCTTATCCGAACGACAACGGTATAGACTTGTGCGTCATCCATATCAGTACGAAATTGGCTGTTCAATAAAAATTGGAAAGCCGGGGCTGTAAAAAAACGCCACAGAGCCAGCGGACAAAAGCAATTGGCTGATGTGTTGTTGCCTAAACCAATATAGAAATTATATTTAAAATATCAAGAAAAAAAGCATTGGTTTATGATTTATTCCGGTTGATGGTTAGGAATTCTTCGCACATGGCTTGTACGGCCTCCGGGCGATGGCCTGCGCCCTGTGGATCCGAATACCAACGCGGAATAAAGCCGCCGCCGGGACGACTCAGATGTTCGATCATGGAATGGCAGTAAGCGCGAATTTCCTCCAGGCTGCCTTTGGCCATGGTGGCTTGGATATCCACCGGCGAGAAGAAAGTGATCCTGCCGCCGAACCGCTTGCCTAAAAGTTCCAGCCCCATGTTCTCCTGCTGGTCCATATGGACGACCGTGAGACCGATGTCGATCAGATCGTCCAGGATATCGACGATATAGCCGCAACTGTGCATAAAAGTCAGCACGCCTGCCTCGCGGCAGGCGTGGAAGATGCGCTGGTAGGCCGGCTTCCAGATTTCGCGCCATTTGTCCGGCGAAATCATCAGCCGGTTCTGCAGCCCCCAGTCGTCGGTGATGATAAAGCCGTCCGCACCGGCCGCTGCATAGATCTCTATGGCGGTCAGGTTCATGTCCACCAGCAGGTCGATCAACCGGCGCAGTTCCCGCGGGTGTTCATAGATGTCCACCCAGGTGTTTTCCAGGCCGCGGATAAAGTGCACCCGTTCATAGATCGAGATGCCGGAACTGAGAATAAACCGATCGCCGGCTTGCGTCCGGCTGTTTTTTACTGCGGTCCAGCGTTGCGGATCGAGGATGTCGGGTATGCGCAGGTCGGCAAACTCTTTCCAGTCGTCGAGCGCCGGCTTTTTCACCTCGCCGAGATTGCACACGCCGATGTTATGCCATTCGGCCCCCCACTCGTCGATCCCCTGCGGCGGCCGTTTGTCCGGCGAAGGGGTCATATCCACCCAGTAAAAGTCGCTGCCATAGGGCTCGGGAAAATCGACCGGCAGTCGGCCGTGGTTTTTGAATAAAATAGTGTCGATAACACGTTGACGAGAGGTCATGGAAGATCCTTTTTTGTGTTCGTTGTCCCAGGAGTGCTTGAATGATGCAGGACAGCAGACGCTGGAGTATAAAAATAAATCTTTAAATATTCAATGTCTTTTAATATATTGCGGGGTTCGTTTGATCAGGCCGGGTTGATCGTCGCTTCAGGGATGCGGTGCAGGACCGGCGCATCGGCGGTGTTCCGCCCCTAAAAAGAAATGAGGATTGCCTTGTCAACGCCTTCAGCTGGTTTTCCCTTATATAAAGCGCTTTTTCTGATGTCTGTCCTATTCCTTGTAAGAGCAGAAACCGGATTCAGCCAGCAGCCTGCTTTCGCTGAACCGGTGGATCGAGGTCTCATCGAGGCAAAAGAGATCAACGAAGCCTCTGGCCTGGCGGCATCGCGCTTGATGCCCGGCGTGCTCTATACGCACAACGATTCGGGCGACCGGACTCGCGTTTTTGCCATCGATGACCAGGGAGCGCTGTTGGCCACGATCGTGCTCGATGGCGTGACCGCCCGTGATTGCGAGGACATCGCTACGGGCGTCGGGCCAAAGGAAGGCACGGCCTATCTTTATTTGGCGGATATCGGCGATAATAACGCCGAACATAAGGTCAGCCGTATCTATCGTTTTCCAGAACCTGAGATCCAGCTTTCGGATCGTGGTCAAGTGATTGTCATCGATGCGGTGGAGACCATCGCTTTCACCTATCCGGACGGACCGCGTGACGCAGAAACCCTGCTGGCAGATCCCGTGACCGGTGATCTGTTCATTGTCAGCAAACGTGATGAACCGTGCCGCCTGTATCGCCTGCCCTTTCCGCAAAAGAGCGGCATGCTGATGACCGCCGAGGCCGCCGGCGTCTTGCCGCTTACTCTGGCGGTGGCGGGCGATCTATCCGCCGACGGCGGTGAAATTCTGATTAAGAATTACCTGACGGTGTTTTATTGGAAGAGGGAGGTACAGCAGCCGGTGGCGCAGGCGTTGACCGCTTCTCCGGCGATCATCCCCTACGAGATGGAGCCTCAGGGCGAGGCCATCGCCTGGAGGGGGGATGGGGCGGGTTTTTACACCTTGAGTGAAGAAACCTTCAACATCGAGGCGCATTTGTACTATTATCCCCGTCTTCCCTCACTCTACGCCAGTTCGCCGGTCGACCGGGCGGTTGAACTGACTCTGCAGCCGAACGACCCCAATCCCTTTGATCAGGCCGCCACCATTTCCTTCACAGTGCCGGAGATGATGAAGGTGGAACTGAGCGTTTACAACGAACAGGGACAGCGGGTGGCGCTGTTGTTTCAGCAGACCGCTGTCCCTGGTCTCTATCGCGTGATCTGGCAGGCCGGCGTTTACGGTCCTGGCGTGTATCAGTGTCGGCTGCACACGCCGCTAAAGACGCTGACGCAGGTCATGACCCTCGGCCGCGAGCGCTGAGCAAGCCGGGTTATTTTTTAACCGGCGGCGACGCTGGAATCGATTCGCTCATGGTGCTGAACACTTTGGCCACTGCGGCGACCGTGCCGGCCACGTCCGCCAGATTGCTCGGAATAATCATAGTGTTGTTGACGTGGGCCAGTTTGCCGAACTCGTTCAGGTATTGTTCGGCGATGCGCAGGTTGACCGCCCATTGACCGCCCGGCTCCTGAATCGCGGCGGCGATTTCCCGGATCCCCTTGGCTGTGGCCATGGCCACGCGTTCGATCTCCTGCGCACGGCCTTCCGCCTCGTTGATGCGCTTCATCTTTTCGCCTTCCGATTTGGCGATGGCCTCCGCTTTGTCGCCCTCGGCGCGGTTGATCTTGGCTTGTTTGTCCCCTTCCGATTCAGCGATCAACGCCCGTTTTTCCCGCTCCGCGCGCATCTGTTTTTCCATGGCATCCTTGATGGAGGGCGGCGGCACGATGTTCTTGATTTCGTAGCGCGTCACCTTGAGCCCCCAGGGGATGGACGCTTTGTCCACCGCGGTGACGATCTCTGCGTTGATTTTTTCTCTTTCCTCAAAGGTTTTGTCCAGATCGATCTTGCCGATCTCGCTTCGCATGGTGGTCTGCGCCAGCTGTATGGAGGCAAAGGCGTAATTATTGATGCCGTATGAAGCTTTCACCGGATCGATGATTTGGAAGTAGAGCACGCCATCCACCTCCACCTGAATGTTGTCCTTGGTGATACAGGTCTGCGACGGCACGTCGATGGCGTTCTCCTTGAGCGAGTGCTTGTAGGCGATGCGGTCGATGAAGGGGATCAGAATATGAAAACCCGCATCCAGCGTGGCATGGTACTTGCCGAGCCGTTCGATGATGTAAACAGTTTTTTGCGGCACCACCCGGGCGGTTTTCATCAGAATGATCAGGGCGAGGAATATCAACCCCAACAGGATGACGGTTTCAATTGGCATGGTTTCTCCCTTTCAATGAATGAATGGCTTACAGCGCTCTGACGCGCAGAGTCAGGTTATTGCGTTCGAGGATTTCCACCAACCGACCGCGCTCGATCACCTCATCGGAGACCGCCTCCCACAACGTGCCGTGCAATTCCACCTTGCCGCCGATTTGATCCGGACGAATGTCCTGTATGACCACGGCTTTTTCTCCAGCGATCTCATCCACCGGTTGCCCCTGTCCCGCCACCTTGCCTTCGAATATGGTTTTGCTCTTTTTGCGGAACAAGATCAGAGTGGCGAGGGAGATGAGCAGAAAGACCAGCATCTGCCCGTTAAAGGACGGCAACAGGCCGGCGAAGACCAGCAGCATGACCAACCAAGCGCCGATGCCGAAAAAGATCACCACAAAGCCCGGCAGGGCCAATTCCGCCAGTGCCAGCACCAGGCCGATGAGGAACCAGAAGAGGGCCATCATCTTGCCGACGAACATAGAGCCTCCTTTTGTGTTGTGAAAGCGTGCAGCGTCATTCCCGGCTGGAACGGCTCCAGCCGGGCGGCATACCTCCGCTCGTGCTTTCGATGGGCTATGAACCGGGGATCGAAACCATCTAGAACGACTGTGCCGGAGCGGGTTTCCGCTCAGCGCCGCTAAGCAGTCGCTCCGGCGGGACGGAGCTTTTTACAGCGTGTGCTCGTTCTAGGGTACGAGAAAACCCCACCCCGGTTACAAAAAACGGACAACCGAGGTTCGGCTGCAACCGATGTCCACTGTTTTTCGTCCTGCAAAAAAAACTATTTATCTTGAGAGAAAAATTGTTTAAATTACAGACTGAGCAAAAACGACAAATCGTTAACCTGCTACTCAGGAGATCATATGGCTTCTATTTCTGAATTCCGGACCGGTTTGGCAATCCGTTTCAACAACGATATCTGGATTATTACGGAATTTCAACATGTCACGCCCGGCAACTGGCGGGCGATGGTTCGCACCCGTTTAAAGAACGCCCGCACCGGCCGCGTCATCGACAACACTTTTCGCATGACCGATAATATCGAGGAGGTGCGTCTGGATACCAAACAGATGCAGTTTCTCTATGAAGCGGACGGCCATCTTTATTTCATGGATTCCGAGACCTATGAACAAACGTTTATTCCGGCTGAGATGCTGGGCGATCAGAAAAAATTCCTCAAAGAGGGCGGTCTGTGCACTATCAATTTTCTCGAAGCTGAGCCGTTGACCGCGGAACTCCCCAATTTCATAGATCTGTTGGTCGTCGAAGCGGAGCCCGGCGTGCGCGGCGATTCGGCGAGCAATGTGACCAAATTTTGCACTCTGGAGACCGGCGCTAAAATTCAAGTGCCCCTGTTCATCAAAGAAGGGGATGTGCTTAAAATCGACACGCGCACGGGCAAGTACCTGGAGCGCGTTTCTCGCGGATAAAAAATCCCTGCGAGCTTTTCCGGCCGGCGTTTTGCGCCGGCTTTTTTATTCGCTGTCCTGCCTGCGGACGTTGATTTGAACCTGCACCGGCCTCTCCAGCCCTGCCTCGATCTCCAACCCCTTGAGCGCTGAAAACAGAAAAGGGCAGGCCCGGTGAGGCAGCTGATCCGCGATGCGGGTGAGGACGCTGTCCGCTGACCGGAACAGCTCGATCATGGGATCCAGGGCAACCGGTTGATTCTGCACCGTGTTCAACAGATGCGGACATTCGCTGTCGATGCGCATGCCGATGGCGTCTTCACTGAGCTTGGTGAACTCGAGTGTGGTCTTGAAGCTGTGCTGGGTAGTGAGGATGTCGACCTGGGTCATGGCTTCTCCACGAGCGGGGACGGAGTGACTCCGTCGTCTTTTTTGACCATCAGAATATGGGGGATTCCGGCCTCGTCAAACAGATCGCCGATGGGCTGAAAGCCGTGGCAGCTGTAAAAATGGACCAAATGCGCCTGAGCGTGCATTTTGAATTTTTTGAACCCGCGCTGTCTGGCCACGTCCAGCATAAAATCCACCAGCCGATGTCCCTGGGCGCGGCCGCGCCACGCCTGACGTACGCAGATGCGTTCCAGCTTGGCATAGTCGCCGAGAAAACGGATGCGGCCGGCCGCTATGGGCTCGCCGGCGGTCCTACCGCCGGTCTCGCCGAGGATGTGCACACAGGCATATTCGTGCTCATCCACCTCCTCAGCATAAGAGACCTTTTGCTCTTCCAGAAACACGATGGCGCGCACCAGATAGGCTTTGATCAGCTCATCCAGCGTCGTGACTATCTTGAAGCGGATGTCTGTTTCCACAGGATTCATGACGATCGCTCTGACCCCGGATGAATGTGATGCGATCATAGACCGTGCAGGCCGCTGTATGGTTTTCAGCGTTTGAAATTAAATGAAATCCGAATAGAATGCAAGCGATTTATCCGGCCTATGCTCTTTAATGATGCCGACAGGGTGATGCAAATAGAATGACAACGGAATAACATGAACAGCCGCTGCCGGTTTATGTCCAGCTCGGGAAAAGCTGTTGCAGGGACGGCCATTGCGAATTGGCGCCGCAGGCGATGCTTTTCTTTCCAGCCCGCCTCGTACTTTACCGTTCCATCAGGGCCAGGATTTCGATATGAGCTGTGGCTGGAAAGAGATCCAACGGTTGAAGAGTGCGAATCCGGTAGCCTTGGTTCTGCCACAGGGCCAGTTCCGTGCGAACTCGGTCGATGTTGCAGAAAATATGCAGCACCCGCGCGGGGCAGCGCTGCGCCAGAGCGGGAATCACCGCCGCGTCCGCGCCCTGGTAGGGCGGATCCAGCACCATCGCCTCCTGCCGTCCGTCCATTTTGGGCAGCCCGCGGCGCGCCACGCGGCCGTCGATGGCCAACGCCTGAAAATGCATACGTCGGTCTGGATGCAGCCGTTTTTGGTTGAGTCGGGCTGACTTAATCGCCTCGGAATTTACATCCACCCCCCAAACCTCCGCATACCGCTCCGCTAAAAGATGGCTGAAAAAACCATACCCGCAATAGAGATCGATCAGCCGCTGTTCGGGCTGCGGCGCCAGCATGTCTTCCACTGCGTCGATAAAAGCCGGCAGGATGGATTGATTGATCTGCGAGAATGCGGTGGCTTCGTACACCAGCCTCCTGCCGCGGATGTCGAGGTGCAACAGTTGGGAGCCGAAGAGTTTTTTGTAGCTGACCGCTGCCGGCGGCCGCTCGCTCTCCAGATAATATTCGGATCGGGAGGGATCAAAATAGATGAACACGGCCGAGACCCCCAACGCCGCGTGCTGCAGATGTTCTGCCAGCAGTTTGCATTTGCGCACCACCACGCCATTCATCTGAGCGACATTGAGGATGACGCAAAAGGTCTCATAGTCGCCGCGGAGGATGACATAGTTCAAATGCCTGGTCAACTCCCGATAGCCGGGTTTCGCCAGGAAGGAGAGAATGAAATCATAAAGCACGCTATGACCTTCCGCCTCCAGCCGCCGATCCACCTCCTCCCGGGAACCGGCGCGTTGCCAGAGGATTCTTTCGCCGTGACGGACCACCGTGCGTTTGGACAGCGTGCGATACTGCCGCGGCCGCGGCGAGGGGATGACCGGCCGACACGAGGCCGGCCAGTGTTGTTCGCGGGCAAAGGCTTCCAACGCTTGATTCTTCAGATTCAGCTCCTGATCATACGGCAGTTCCACCAGATGATCGTTATGGATATACTGAGAGAATTTTTTTTGTCGAATCGTTTGCTGCATCATAGTGTGAAATTATCCAGCGGGCTTAAAAAGGAACCGTCACTCCGCGCTCCCGGCCGATGGTCTGCAGCATCTGCACCGTTTTGTCGTCCAGCGGCACGCCTTCGCGTTTATGCTTTTCGTAGCGCTCTTGCTCTTTCTCGCCGTGGATGAAAATGCGCGGTTCATCCTTCGCTCTGGCCGAATTTTTCAGGCGGTCGATCAGATCGTCCATCTTTTCGCAAAAGGTGTTGCGGTCGACAAAATTTTCGATTTTCAGCGCCATGAAAAAATGGGCGACGTTGGCCGGCTGATGCTCACCTTGAGGCCCCTTGCTGTCCACCAGATCGGCATAAGCGCCGCCGGAGAGCACGCCGCAGAGAATATCCACCAGCACCGCCAGGCCATAGCCCTTATAGCCGCTAAGCGATTCACCCGCGCCGCCCAGAGGCAGAATGCCGCCGCCTGCGCGCGCAACCATGTTCTTTAGCACATTGGCCGCGTCGCCGGTCACCCGGCCCAGCTCATCCACCGCCCAGCCTTCCGGCATGGTTTTGCCTAGGCGGTCGTACACTTCCAATTTGCCCCGCGGCACCACGGACGTGGCCATGTCGAGGAAAAAGGGCTTGTTGCGTTTTGCCGGCGCCGTGAGGCTGATCGGATTGGTGCCGATGATCATATCGCGGCCAAACGTCGGCACCACCAGCGGCGCCGAATTGGTCATGGAGATGCCAAGCAGACCGGCCTCCAGCATCATCTGACTATAGTAGCCGGCGATGCCATAGTGGTTGCTGTTGCGTACGGTCACCACTCCCACTCCACTGGTGGACGCTTTGTCAATGGCCAGTTGGCTGGCAAAATGACCGACGATCTGGCCCAAGCCGGCGCAGCCGTCCACCGCTGCGGTGCAGGGATGATCCTGAATCACGCGCGGCCGCGCCAGCGGCAGGATGGTGCCGTTCTTCATTCCATCCACATAGCGCTTGAGTCGCGCAACGCCATGCGAAGGTATGCCGCGCAGATCTGCCAGCACCAGGTTTTCGGCGCAGATTTGAGCGTCCCGCTGAGTGAGGTCAAAGGTTGAAAAGACCTGTTGAATGAATTGCAACAGAATTTCATCGTTGATCGTTTGCGCCATTCGTCCTCCTTGAGGCAAACTCCGCCAGCATGGTGGGGAGGATGCCACCGTGTCGATAGTATTTTATTTCCACCGGCGTATCGATGCGTACCACGACGGAAAAGGCGGTCTCTTCTCCGTCCACACGTCGCACGCGGACCGGGATCTTTTGACCTGGTTGGCAGCCTTCCTCGATCAGAATGGAGTATTGTTCATGACCGGAGAGTCCCAGTGTCTGAATGTTTTCGCCAGGCAAAAACTGCAGCGGCAAAACGCCCATCTGCACCAGATTGCTGCGATGGATCCGTTCAAAGCTCTCGGCGATCACCGCGCGAACGCCGAGCAGCAGCGTGCCCTTGGCCGCCCAATCACGGGACGATCCAGTGCCATACTCTTTGCCGGCCAGAATAATGAGAGGGATTCCTTCCTGACGGTAGCGCACCGCTGCCTCGTAAATCCACATGCGCTCGCCATCCGGCAGATGGACGGTCACTCCGCCCTCCACGCCTGGGACCAGGAGATTTTTCAGCCGCACGTTGGCAAATGTGCCGCGCACCATCACTCGGTCGTTGCCCCGGCGTGCACCGTACGAGTTGAACTCATGCTGCGGCACGCCTAATGAGAGCAGATAGCGGCCGGCCGGTCCGTCTTTGGCAATGGAGCCTGCCGGGGAAATGTGATCGGTCGTGACCGAATCGCCGAACAAGGCCAGAACCCGGCTGTTGAGAATGGGCCGCATGCCGGCGGTGGTTTGATGGAGCAAAAAGGGCGGCTCTTGAATATAGGTGGAACCGGACTGCCAGCGATAAAGATCGCCCTCCTGTCCGGCTGCCGCCTGCCATTCTGGAACCAGGGCGTTCAGGTCCTGATACACGGTTTCATAATGAAAAGAGCGATCCGCCTCGCTGATCATCGCTTGAATCTCCTGCGCAGACGGCCAGAGCTCCTGCAGGGTCACCGGACGGCCGTCCCGATCCCGGCCCAAAGGCTCACGGGTCAGATCGATATCCATCCTGCCGGCCAGCGCGTAGGCGATCACCAGAGGCGGCGATGCGAGAAAGTTAGCCCGAGTATGCGGATTGATCCGTCCTTCAAAATTACGATTGCCGCTGAGAACCGCCGCAGCCACCAGCTGCGACGTCGTGATGGCTGAGCTGATCTCCTTTGCCAATGGTCCGCTGTTGCCGATGCAGGTGGTGCAGCCATAGCCCACCACATGAAACCCGAGTTGTTCAAGAAATGGAAGCAGACCCGTAGACTGCAGATAGGAGGTGACCACGCGGGAGCCTGGGGCTAGACTGGTCTTGACATGGGAAGGAACAGACAGCCCTCGCTCTACCGCCTTTTTCGCCAGCAATCCTGCCGCCAGCATGACGGAGGCATTGCTGGTGTTGGTGCAGCTGGTGATGGCTGCTATGACCACGCTGCCATGCCGCAGTTCAAAGGATCCTTTCGACGTCTGAATAGGCACGCGGCGGTCCAGTTTGTCCGCCGCCAGGTTAAAGCCGCGCTGATCCAGCGGCGCGGTAAGAGATTGAATGAAGGCTCTGCCGGCGTCAGCCAGAGGGATTCTGTCCTGCGGCCGTTTAGGCCCGGCCAGACAGGGCTCGATGCGGCTCAGATCCAGGTCCATGGTTTCGGTGAACAGGATCTCCGGCTGGTCATCGGTTCGAAACAATCCCTGATGTTTGCAGTAACGTTCCACCAGATCGACCTGACCGGCGGGCCGGCCGGTGCGGCGAAGATAATCGATGCTCTCCTGATCCATGGGGAAAAAGCTTATAGTAGCGCCGTACTCGGGCGCCATGTTGGCGATGGTGGCCCGGTCCGGCAGGCTGACCGTGTTCAGGCCGGGGCCGAAAAATTCCACGAATTGATTGACCACCCCTTTTTTACGCAGCATCTGGGTGACCGTCAAAGCGATGTCCGTTGCGGTGGCGCCGGCCGGCAGGCTGCCGGTCACGCGCACACCCACCACTTTGGGCAGCAGCATATAGATCGGTTGCCCCAGCATCACAGCTTCCGCTTCGATGCCGCCGACGCCCCAGCCAACGATGCCGAGTCCATTGATCATCGTGGTGTGAGAATCCGTGCCGACCACACTGTCCGGATACGCGATGGGGCGTCCGTCTTTTTCGCTGCGGCAGACGCCGCGGGCGAGAAATTCCAGGTTCACCTGGTGAATGATGCCCATGCCCGGCGGCACAATCTGCACGGTTTTAAAGGCCTGTTGTCCCCATTTGAGGAATTCGTAGCGTTCGCGATTGCGTTCGAACTCTAGTTTCATGTTGGCGGCCAGCGCATCAGGGCCGGCATGATGATCCACCTGGATCGAATGATCTACGATCAGATCCGCTGGAATGAGCGGCTCGATCTTTTTAGGGTCGTCGCCCAGGCGCTGCAACGCGGAACGCATGGCGGCCAGATCCACCAGGGCAGGCACACCGGTAAAGTCTTGCAGGATGACCCGTGCGGGCATGAAGGGAATCTCCACCGCTTTGGGTTCAGCAGCGGACCATTCCGCGAGATGAATGACATTTTGCTCCGCCGCGGTTGCCGAGTCGTTGTTCCGCAGCAGGGATTCAAGCAGCACGCGCAGGCTGAAGGGAAGCCGGCCGATGGCGCTGAACCCCTGCTGTTCCAGATGGGGAAGGGAAAAGATATCGACCGGTCCCGCGCCGGTGTTCAAGGCGACCCGGGCGCCGAACCGGTTTTCCAGAGTTGCGCTCATGCCTCTTGCCTCGTTGTTTGAATGTTCTTTCTCAGCGATCCCCATCGGTTCTGCAGATAGGGATCCTGCAGCGTCTCCATCAGATAGTCGCAGAACTGACGGCTGGTGGCGCCATCCGCCCGGCCGGTGATCACCCGCTCTTTTTCGAAACGGCTGCAGATGTCCAGCGCCATTTCGATCTTTTCCGCATTGGCGATAAAACCGATGTGGCGCAGCATCATGGCCGCTGCCCGAATCAAGCTGCAGGGATCAGCGTACTGGCCGCGCCCCTCTTCCATCATGCGCGGCGCAGAGCCGTGAATGGCTTCGAACATGGCATAGCGCTTGCCGATGTTGGCGCTGCCGGCCGTGCCGACGCCACCCTGAAACTCGGCCGCCTCATCGGTGAGAATATCGCCGTAAAGGTTGGGCATGACCAGAACACGAAATTGCGTACGGCGTTTGGGATCGATCAGCTTGGCCGTCATGATGTCGATGTACCAGGCGTCCCATTTGATGTCCGGATAGCGCTTGCCGATCCGCTCAGCGGTCTCGAGGAACAACCCGTCCGTGGTCTTGATGACATTGGCCTTGGTGACCACCGTGACTTTGGGGATTTTATTGGTATGCGCATAGTTGAAGGCCATCTCGATGATGCGTTCACACCCCTGTTTGGTCACAGCGGTAAAATCGATGGCCAGATCCTCGGTCACTTGAATGCCTTTGCTGCCGAGGATATAGGCGCCCTCGGTGTTCTCGCGGAAAAAGATCCAATCGATGCCTTCCTGCGGCACTTGCACAGGCCGCACATTGGCGAACAGGTCCAGTTCGCGCCGCATGGCCACGTTGGCGCTTTCGATGTTGGGATAAGGCCCGCCTTTTTCCGGCGTCGTGGTGGGCGCCTTGAGGATCACATGACAGGCCTTGAGTTCGGCCAGCACATCATCAGGAATCGCCTTGAGATGTTTGATCCGGTTCTCTATGGTCAACCCTTCGATGGTGCGAAAAGCCACCCGGCCCTCGCGGACCTCCTCCGCAAGAACATGCTCCAGCACCCGCTGGGTTTCCTGGGCGATAATGGGTCCGATGCCGTCGCCCCAGCAGACGCCGATGAGGATCGGCTTGAGCGACGCGTAATCGATCCATTGCGCATTTTTTTTCATCTCCGCCACGCGCGCCAGCTGCTCTTCGATCAGCGCACTGAAATGGGCTTTGGCTTTTTCCAATTCGGAAGAGGACATAGGGGCTTTTCCTTTCTATCGGTTATAACCTTCAGGGGTGATTGCTCGGTCGCTTCGGCTTATGGTCTATGATACGTTGGTTGATTTGCTTCAGCTCTGTTTCGATCCGTCCCAGCATCAGGCGGCAGTACGAATCGTACTCTGCGCTGCACTTCAGCGCCTCTTCCTTCAGCCCTTTTTCCACTAGGGCGATAAAGGCGTTCAAAGAAGACGCTGACACCGGCATCGGCTGCGCCGCCCAGTCCACCAGCGATTGTTCGATCTCTTCATAGTGCGCCTGAAACGGCCGCTCTTTGACGCCTTTGAACGGATAGGGGTTGGCGGCGATCTGAAATCCTTTCAAGGCCATGATCAGCGGCTGGTAATCCCGGCCGGCCGTCAGTCTGGGAAATTGAAATTCCACCACCGAAGACCATTTGCGGTCCGATGGATTCTGATGATGCCGATTCAGCCGCGACAGGCAGACGCCGACCTCCGGATGGGTGATTTCCTCTTTGTAAATGCGCCATTCGCGCAACCGCCCCTGATCGTCCTCATGCAGATCTCCGCCCAGCAACAGCAGGCAGAGAAAAAATTGCGGATCGTCGATCCTGCGAAAGGGGCGGTCCGGCAATATCTCCATACTGATGTGCAGACTGTGCGGTCGAACATCGATATAGTCCACCGCCAGTTCGATCATGCGGCTGAGCACCCAGGCGTCGTCGGTAGCCGGTTTGCTCACATCGCCCAGCAGACGATAGCGGCCGAAAGCGAGCTCCATAAAACCGCGGGTGCGCACATCCGGCGAAGTCAAAAAACCATGATCATCGATATGTGCGCCCAGCTTCCATCCGCGGCGCATGAGATCAAAGTCATAAAAATAATAAAAGCCGTCGTAGACCGGATCCTGGCGTTCCACGGCAGCGACGGCCTGGACGCCGAGGTTGGAGAACTCGAGTTCCGCGCCCAGCGGATGGTTTCCGCTGCGCCGGTTCTTCTTGACCTGATAGACGATCTCATCAGCCAGGTCCAGATCAAAGATCTCCTCGGCGATCATGATGGCTGCCACGCCGTAATCGATATAGCGCAGGTCCTCGCGATAGGTGTTGACGCCCATCTGAGTCATGGCGGTTTGCACCCGCGTCCGCTGCATCTGCAGCAGCTGGAGCGCCATCAATCCGGACAGTGTGTGATGATAATAGTTCGGTTTTGTCTGGACGCTGCCGCGGTACTGGTCGCGAAATTTTTCCTCTAATTGATTAAAAATAATAAATTTAATTACCATATTCAGATAGGCGTCCGCATAAGCTTGGGCCTTGCGATCCGCGGCCAGCCAGTCCAGGGACGGCAGGCTGGCGCTTTCGATTTCATGCTTGATGATGAACGGCGGCAAGCCGGCGTCGATAAAATGCTGACTGAGCAGTGATTCAACCTCTTCGGACAGCAGTTCGCGGGTGACCATGAGCGACAGGTGTTTGCGGTCCATGAGCAGGTTTCGATCCGCTTTGTTTTCCAGATAGCGCTCTACCTGGCGGGCGACAAACTCCTCGATCCGATCGCGGTCGTTGAAGCCTTTTTTAAGATAGGGTTTGAGCGCTTTGGGATCGCCGACATAGACATAGGCCTGAGTGATCTCCGCGCCGATTTTGACCCGGGCGATGCGCCGGTGGTAGAGGTGGCCCTCGCCCTCATATTCGTCCAGTTTTTGTAAAGCAGCCGAGGTGACGCCGGAGAGCAGTTTTCCGCTGATGCGGGAGCCGTTCCAGGGCAGGGCAAAAGCAAAGCTGTTGCGCCGCTGCACGCGACGATGATCCAGCAATTCAGCCGGCTGCGCGGAAAAGGAGCGGCCGGTCAGAATGTGAAAATACTGTTCATTGTTCAACGAGCCGTAGACGAACAGCTTGTCCAATGTCGGGTTTGCGGTTTCCAAAAAAATCAGGTTGTCAATGGCCGTACAGGATTAAACGATGTGCGTTCCGCCCAAAGGGGATCAGACGGAATCAAAGTGTTTTTTGAACAGCTCGGCCATCTCCTCCGGCGAGATGGCGGTGATGCGGCCGTTTTCATACTGGGTTTCCACCCATTCGAACATTTTAGCGATGCGGGGATCGCGTTTATCCAACGCCGGTTTGCCCCGTTTCTGCAGTTCGCGGTTCACCCAGAAACCGACGCCGGCGATGCCGGAGCGATCGGTGATGTTGACGTCCAACGGCCGGTTGAGAATTTTGCCGGTATCGAAAATATTATAGATCTCTTCGTTTTTAATTACGCCGTCGGCATGGATGCCGGCCATGGTGACGTTGAACCGTTCGCCGACAAAGGGAAAGTTGGCCGGCACCGGCGTACCGATCTCGCGCACATAATCAGCGATGTCGCTGACCGCGGTCAGATCCATGCCGTTGGTATGACCGGTGAGGGAGGCGTATTCCACCGCCAGCGCTTCTAGAGGCGAATTGCCGGTGCGTTCGCCGAATCCCAGAAGCGCGCCGTTGACGCTGGCGACGCCGGACAGCCAGGCGGTGAGGGAGTTGATGTGGACCTTGTGGAAATCGTTATGGCCGTGCCATTCCAGGTTTTCCGACGGAATGCCGAATTCCCGTTGCAGATAAAACACCATTTTGGGGATGGAGCGCGGCAGAGCGGCGTTCGCCCAGGGCACGCCGTAGCCCATGGTGTCGCAGAGACGGATTTTAATGCGCAATCCGGATTTCTGCGAAAAGTTCATCAGCTCTTCTGTAAAGGGCATGACGCAGCCCCAAAAGTCGGCGCGGGTCACGTCTTCATAATGGCAGCGGATGGCTTCCAGGCCCGCTTCCGCGGCTGCCCGCACCACCTGCATAAAGGCGTCCAGCGCCTGTCGCCGCGTTTTTTTCAGCTTTAAAAAGATGTGATAGTCTGAGATAGAGGTGAGCATGCCGGTCTCTTTCAACCCCACCTGCTTGACCAGCTCAAAATCAGCGGGATTGGCGCGGATCCAGGCCGTTACCTCTGGATAACGATAGCCCTTGCGGCGCACCTCTTCGAGGATTTCGCGGTCGTGGCTGGAATAGATGAAAAATTCTGACTGGCGGATGATGCCGTGGGGCCCGGAAAGCCGGTTGAGCAGATCGAACAGTCGTGATACTTGTTCCACCGTGAACGGCGTCCGCGACTGCTGTCCGTCGCGAAAAGTGGTGTCGGTGATCCAAATCTCGTCTGCCGGTTCAGGGGCGACCCACACGCCGTCAAAGATCGTTTTGGGTATTTCGCTGTATGGAAACTGATCGCGCATGAGCTGCGGTTCATCGACATCAGCCAACGGGTAATGCGCCGTCGCCCGATTCAATAGCCAGGGGTGAGCAGCGGTGGTCATAGGCAACTCCTTTAAATATCAAAACCAGTAAAGCATAACGCAGGCAGCGGCCGGGGGTAAATCCGGTGAAGAGGCTGAGCGTCAACTAGTATAATGGGTTTCGACCATAATGTCAAGGGATAATTTCATTGCATTTTACATTGGATTGCACTAATTTATATCAGTGCTTATTACCATGGTCCGTCAATTCTATAGAAAGTCCAGCGAACGATGAGATGCTTTCTGTTTGTGCTCTGCAGCTTTGCCGTCGCTCCGGGGCAAATTCCTGCCGTGACCACGACCAACGCTGGAACCTCGACGTCCCAGGAAGAGGACCGGTTCACGCTGGATGAGTCCTGGGATCCAGCCGCATTGCTGGATTTGAGCCTGGACACCAGCGCTGTGCGCCAGCAGGTGATTCGCAAAGAACAGTTTGAGGCTCTGCTAAAGGGACGCAGCAAAGTGGAAGAGAGCGCGGGTTTGTATGCCAATGGGTATCGGGTGCAGTTGGTCGCCACTCGGGAAGAGGCGGAAGCTCGGGCCAACATGCAGAGCGCGCTGCTTTCGTTCAGCGAAAACGTCTATCTGCTGTTCGATAATCCCTATTACAAGCTGCGCGTGGGCGATTGCCTTTCTCGCAGTCAGGCTGATTCGCTGCAGCAGCGCGCCTTGGCCAAGGGGTTTGCCAAAGCGTGGATCACCCGCTCTCAGGTGTACAAGCAGCCGCCTGACCGCAACAGTCTGATCTCCTCGCCCGGCGATTCTCTGTTCCTGCATCGCTGAGTCCTTTTGGCCGCGTGCTCTCCCCCCGTTACCCCTTACGCCGCCCCCATTTTTCCGGTTGTTTTTAAGCGTTTTTTTTATTATATTTTAAGACGGCTGATTTTTTTTTATTTTTTCTAGCTGCCAACCGATCCCACCCAGATCCCGTTTACCGATCCGGTAGCGGGCTTTTTTTAGGAGGCACTATGTCCGGACATTCCAAATGGGCGACCATCAAACGTAAAAAAGGTAAAACCGACGCGGAACGCGGCCGGCTATTTACCCGGTTGATCAAAGAGATCACTATCGCTGCGCGCAACGGCGGTGGTGATGAAGCCGCGAACCCCCGTTTGCGCACCGCTGTCCTGGCGGCCAAGGCGGCGAATATGCCGGCGGTCAACATCGACCGCGCTATCAAAAAGGGCACCGGCGAACTCGAAGGCGTGAATTATGAAGAGGTCGTGTACGAGGGATTCGGTCCGGGCGGCACGGCGTTTTATGTCGAGGTGGTGACTGATAACAAGAACCGAACCGTGGCTGAGATGCGGCATCTTTTTTCCAAATACGGCGGCAATCTCGGCGTGACCGGCAGCGTGGCTCGATTGTTCAGCAAAAAGGGAATCATCGTTGTACCGGCCGCCGGCGTGACCGAGGATGATCTGATGGTTGCGACTCTGGATGCCGGGCCGGATGATATTCAGCAGGATGGAGATATCTTTCAAATCCTCACCGAACCCGCCAAGTTGGAGCCGGTTAAAAAAGCGCTGGAAACCGCCGGCATTAAATATGATTCGGCAGAGGTCAGCATGCAGCCCTCCAACACGGTCAAGGTGGAAGGCAAAACAGCGGAATCGCTGATGAAACTCGCCGAGGCGATCGAAGAACATGATGATGTGCAAAACGTTTATTCCAATTTTGATATAGATGAAAACACTCTGGCCTCGTTGAACGACTGATGCGGGTGATGGGCATTGACCCCGGCGGGGCGGTGACCGGATATGGGATCGTGGACGGCGAGCCGCAGGGACCGTTGCACTGCATCGTTTGCGGATGTGTGCGAACGCGCTCCGGTTCCCCCTTTGAACAGCGACTGAAACTGATTTATGACGAGATCGCTGGAGTGATCGGCCGCCATCAGCCGCAGCAGATCGTGTTTGAAGAGATCTTTATCAGCCGCAATATGCGGGCGGCGTTGCAGCTGGGGCAGGCGCGCGGCGCGGCGCTGATCGCTGCGGTCCATGCCGATCTGCCGGTTTTTTATTACGCGGCCCGGGAGGTGAAACTGGCCGTTACCGGGTATGGCGGAGCCGGCAAGGAGCAGGTTCAAAGCATGGTGAGCGGGTTGCTGCAGCTGAACCTTGCGGACTGGCCGCTGGATACGTCCGATGCCCTTGCCCTCGCCATCTGTCATCATCATCGAACCGCATCCTCATTTCGTCTGCAGGGAGATAGGCGATGATCGCTTTTATCAGCGGCGTTCTCGTCAGCAAGACCGCCACCCGCGCCGTGATCCGGACCGCGGGCGTGGGGCTGGAGGCGCTGATTCCGCTCTCCACCTTTGAAAAATTGCCTGACCCCGGCGCTGCGGTCACGCTGCAGACCCACCTGCACGTTCGCGAGGATGCCCTGTCGTTGATCGGTTTTTTTTCGATCGAAGAAAAGGAGCTCTTTCAGATGCTGGTGTCTGTAAACGGCATCGGCATCAAATTGGCTCTGGGCATCCTCTCCGGCTGCAAGATCGCGGATTTGTACAAATACCTGGCAGAGGGCAACGAAGCGAACCTCACCCGGATCCCCGGGCTGGGAAAAAAGACCGCGCAACGGTTGATTCTTGATCTGAAGGACAAAGCCGCGGCTCAGCTCGGCAAAATCGCCGCCGACTTTTCCATGCCGGCGCGGCTTAACCGGGATATGCTGGAGGAAGCAATCCAGGCCATGATCTCTCTGGGCTATACCAGACCCGAGGCCTTGCGCAGCATAGAGAAAGCGGCGCACGCTCTGGGCGAAGAGGCGAGTATAGAAAAACTGCTGCGCCAGGCGCTGCAGGGCTGATTCTCAGCCGCCGGCGTCGACCAATACTCTGCGACACGCATTCATCCATGGATACAAGCTTGACCGATCCTTTGCATTCATATGATCGTCCCACGGATCCTGAGCCGCGCAACGGCGAGCGGGAACTGGATTCCACTCTGCGGCCAAGCCATTTTTCGGAATTCATCGGCCAGAGCAAAATCAAGGAGAATCTGCACGTCTTTATCCGCGCCGCTCTGGAGAGGGGAGAGTCGCTGGATCATGTGCTGTTTTACGGGCCGCCGGGATTGGGTAAGACCACCCTGGCCCATATCATCAGCCGGGAGATGGGCGTCAATATTCGTATCACCTCCGGGCCGACGCTGGAACGGCCCGGCGATCTCGCCGGTCTGCTCACCAATCTGCACGATCATGATGTCCTGTTCATCGACGAGATCCATCGGCTGAATCGCGTGGTGGAGGAGTATCTGTATCCGGCTATGGAGGATTTCAAGCTGGACATCATTTTGGACAAGGGCGCCAACGCCCGCACGATTCAGCTGAAACTGCCGCACTTTACATTGGTCGGCGCCACCACGCGAGCCGGCTTGCTGACCTCCCCGCTGCGAGCACGGTTCGGCGTGTCCCTGCGGCTTGATTATTACAGTCCCGAAGAGCTGCATGAAGTAGTGCTGCGCTCAGCCAGGATCCTCGGCTATCCGGTCGACGCCGAAGCCGCACTGGAGATCGCGCGCCGCTCCCGTGGCACGCCGCGCGTCGCCAACCGCCTGCTGCGCCGGGTGCGCGATTTCGCTCAGATCGAGGGATTAAACACCATCTCCTGCGAAAGCACGCGTCACTCCCTGCAGCGGCTGGATGTGGATGATCAAGGGCTGGACGATATGGATAAACGCATCCTCCTCACAGTGATCGAAAAATTCAGCGGAGGTCCGGTGGGTTTAAACACGCTGGCTGTGGCCATCGGCGAGGAGAGCGACACTATCGAAGAGATCTATGAGCCGTATCTGATTCAGATCGGCTTTCTCAATCGCACTCCACGCGGCCGCGTCGCCACCGACGCCGCCTATCGTCATTTTCAACGCACGCACGGGAGATCGTCTCAACCAGAACTTTTTTAAACAACGCCGGAGGGAACGCTCGAGCACCCTTTTGGTTGTATGCCCCAGTATTTTGCGTCTAAACCCGACGGGTCATAGAAGGATTTAAAACTAATCGGAGGAATTCACCCGATGAAGCTATCTGATTTTAAATACAATCTGCCGGAAAAGTTGATCGCACAGTATCCCAGCGAACAGCGCGACAAATGCAAATTACTGGTCGTCCAGCGCAGCGATGAGAGCTTGCAGGAAGGCCTTTTTTCCGATGTGCTATCTTACATGCATGAAGGCGATTGCCTGGTGCTGAATGAGACCAAAGTCTTTCCCGCACGTCTGGAGGGCACCAAGGACAAGACCGACGCCAAAGTGGAGGTGTTTCTGCTGCGCGAGCTGGAGGCCGGCCTGTGGGAGGTGCTGGTGCGCCCAGCGCGCAAGGTGCGCGTCGGCAATCGCCTGAGCATCGGCGACGATCTGGTGTGCGATGTGATCGACAACACCGTGTCCGGCGGCCGCGTCGTGCGTTTCAATTACGGCGGCGACTTTTACAAAATCGTCGAAAAGATCGGAAAATCTCCGCTGCCGCCCTACATTAAAAGGGATCCAGAGTCCTCGGACAAAGACCGCTATCAGACCGTGTACGCCAAGGTGCGCGGCGCCGTGGCTGCGCCCACTGCCGGCTTGCATTTCACCAACAAACTGATCGACCGCATTGAAAAAAAAGGCGTGACCGTGGTGCGCATCGTCCTTCATCTCGGACTGGGCAGCTTTCGTCCGGTGGTGGTCGAGGACCTGAGCCGGCATAAAATGGACTCCGAGTTCTTTGACATTTCAGACCAGGCCGCCAACCAGATCAATGCGGCCAAGCGCAACAAGAAAAAGGTGATCGCAGTGGGAACCAGCGTTGTGCGCGCACTGGAGACCAGCGTGACCTCCGAAGGATGGGCCAAATCCGGGCGCGGGTGGACCGACAAGTTCATCTATCCGCCCTATGATTTTAAAATCGTAGACAGCATGATCACCAATTTTCATCTGCCCTGCTCCACTTTGCTGATGTTGGTCTCTGCCTTTGCCTCCCGGGATCTGATTTTAAAGGCCTATCGCAAGGCTATTCGAGATAAGTATATGTTTTACAGCTATGGCGACGCGATGATGATTCTCTAGGCTTTCGGTCGGGCAAGGGCAGCCCGGCCATGGACCGCTGCCATGCAGATGAGCGCCGGAAAAGGCGTTTCTTTTATTTTTTCCATGGCTCGCCGGACCGGCGGATTTTTTTGCGCTGGTTTTTTTGCTGATTGGGAGCATGACTATGCAGAGAGAACGGGTGGCTGCCATTCTGGTCGCCGCCGGAAGAGGAAGCCGGTTCGACGCCGGGGTGCGCAAGCAGTACCGGCTGCTGTCCGGCAAACCCATTCTATATCATACCCTGGCCAGCTTTTGCAGCTGCCCGGACGTCGATTGCGTGGTGGTCGTGGTTCCTGAAGGCGAAAGAGCGGACGCAATGCAACGGATCAGCGGCTGGCCGCTCTCCTGTTCGCCCATCGTTGTCGAAGGCGGCGAGGAACGGCATCATTCTGTAATGAACGGGCTGGAGGCTGCACCACTGGAATGCGAATGGATCATCGTGCATGACGGCGTGCGCCCTTTTGTCGCTCATGCGCTGATTCAGCGGGTGCTGGAGGCAGCCCGGCGCGAGGGCAGCGCTGTGGCTGCGTTGACGCCGTCCGATACCATCAAGACTCGCGTGGATCAGCGGGTGGGCGAGACGCTGGAGCGAAGCCGTCTGGTGGCGGTACAGACGCCGCAGGCGTTCCGCCGATCTATTCTGCAACAGGCTTATGCGGCGGCTGCGGCAGAAGGGCGGTTCAGCACTGACGACGCCGCCCTGGTCGAGCGTCTCGGATTGCCTGTGGCGCTGGTGCAGGGCGATGATCGCAACATCAAGATCACCACCCCCATCGACCTGGCGATCGCCGACGCGATTATGGAAGGATGGAACCAATGATGCGCATCGGTCACGGATACGACGTTCATGCGTTCGCTGTCGGCCGCAGGCTGGTTCTCGGCGGCGTAGAGATCCCCTACGACAAGGGGCTGCTGGGCCACTCAGATGCGGATGTTCTCTGTCACGCTGTCAGCGATGCGCTGCTGGGCGCCGCTGCGCTGGGCGATATCGGCGGGCATTTTCCCGACACAGATTCGGCTTTTCACCAGGCGGACAGTCTGCAGCTGCTGCAGCGAGTGGTCGGACTGCTCAACCAAAAGGGGTATTGCGTGGCCAACGTGGATGCCACTCTGATTCTGCAGCGCCCCAAGATCGCGCCGCATGTTCCGGCCATGCGCCGGAATCTGGCCCAGGCTCTGCGGGTTGCGGTCAATGCGGTTTCGGTCAAAGCCACCACCACCGAGGAATTAGGATGGGAAGGTCGCGGAGAAGGCGTGGCGGCCCATGCGGTGGCGTTGATCGAGAGGGAGGGCCGGTAAGCTTTTAATGGAATCCGCACTAGGAAACGATGGGGCGGTCCGCCTCTGAATGACGGTATCTTTTGCTCCTTATGCTGCTAACGATTTTCCTTAATGAGATCGGATAACCCATGTCTTTGCGCATCTATAACACCCTGAGCCGACAAAAAGAAGAATTTCATCCGCTGCAGGCCGGACGCGTCCATATGTATGTCTGCGGTCCCACGGTCTATGATTATCCGCATATCGGCCATGCTAAAAGTTATATCAGCTTTGATGTGGTGGTTCGTTATTTCCGCTGGCTGGGCTACCGCGTGCGCTATGTGCAAAACATCACCGATGTGGGCCACATGCTGGATTCCGGCGAGGACCGCATTCTCAAAGGTGCGGCGCGCGAACAGATCGAGCCCATGGAACTGGTGGAAAAATATACCGCTGCCTATTTCAAAGCCATGGATCAGCTGAACGTGTTGCGGCCGGACATCTCGCCGCGCGCCAGCGGTCATATCCCTGAACAGATCGAACTGGTGCAAAAGTTGCTTGAGAACGGCTATGCCTATGAAGTCAACGGCTCGGTCTATTTCGACGTATCCAAATGGCCCGAGTACGGCAAACTATCCGGCCGCAAAGTGGAGGAGCAGATGGCCGGCGCCCGGCTGGACATCAATGAGGAGAAGCGCCACCCAGCGGATTTCGCTTTATGGAAAAAGGCGGCGGATAACCATCTGATGCAATGGAACAGCCCCTGGGGCCGTGGTTTTCCGGGTTGGCACATCGAGTGTTCCGCCATGTCCGCTAAATATCTGGGCGAGACCTTTGACATCCACGGCGGCGGCATGGAGAACCAGTTTCCCCATCACGAATGCGAGATAGCGCAAAGCGAAGCGGCCAGCCGCAAGCCTTTCGTCCGCTATTGGATGCACAACAACATGGTGCTGGTGGACGGCGTCAAGATGAGCAAATCCCTGGGTAATTTTACCACCATTGCGGAAGCGCTGAAGAAATTCAGCGGCGAGCAGGTCCGGTTTTTCATTCTGCAGTCGCATTATCGCAGTCCGGTGGATTTTTCCGACGCTGCCATTGCGGCGGCTGCTCAGGGTTTAGAACGGTTGCGCAACACTCGGATTGAATTGCGCAAGAGGCTGACGGCGGATGCCCATGTCAGCGCGGACGGCGGCCGTGAGCTGGCGGAGCGCCATGTGCAGCTGTTTCGGCAGGAGATGGATGATGATTTCAACACGCCGGCCGCCATCGGCCGCCTGTTCGATTTTTCCCGCGATCTCAACCGTGCGCTGGCAGAGGGTGCGCCCCTGGGCGCAGCGGTTGCGACGGCCTTTGAGGAGCTGTATGTAAACGTGCTTGGCCTGGGTTCAGAGGCGACTGGGCCGGGACTGGATGCCGATCCGTTCATCGATCTGCTGGTCAGCCTGCGCAACGAGTTGCGGCAGAAAAAGGAATGGGCTTTGGCCGACCGGCTGCGCGATGGGCTGGCCAGTCTGGGCGTGCAGATCAAGGACGGCAAGCAGGGGGCGACCTGGTCCCGCGGCTAGCCGCTTCAGGCAAAAAAAACGTGATCATGAAAATTTATCTTGCTTTTAATGCAAATTTCCCTATATTATAAGGCTACGTTCATAATCTTGTTAAGCCACCATAGCTCAGTTGGTAGAGCACCTCACTTGTAATGAGGACGTCGCGGGTTCGATTCCTGCTGGTGGCTCGGGTGAGCAGCGTAACGGAGAGGTACCCGAGTGGCCAAAGGGAACAGACTGTAAATCTGTCAGCTTACGCTTTCGGAGGTTCGAATCCTCCCCTCTCCACGCAATCGAATTCGGTCGGGCGCGCCTGCCCGATTGATGAAAAATCCAGACTGTCCGAGGGCGATTTGTTTGCGTCCGATAGAAGGACCCATACACTTCAAGACGTCTTGACCCGGTCCTGCGGGAGTAACTCAGTCGGTTAGAGTCACAGCCTTCCAAGCTGTTGGTCGCGGGTTCGAGTCCCGTCTCCCGCTCAAAGAACAGTTCTTGCTTTTCATCGCGTTACCTATTTCAGCCCAAGTAGCTCAGTCGGTAGAGCGCATCCTTGGTAAGGATGAGGTCACCAGTTCAATCCTGGTCTTGGGCTCATCAGCGGCAACTCGAAAGCGTCCCGGAGCGTCGAGGTTGGGTGAACCGGACCCCATTTGACATCATTTTAAAAATTATCATTGAAGGAGATAGTGAGATGGCCAAGGCAAAGTTTGAGCGAAACAAGCCGCATGTGAACATCGGCACGATTGGGCACGTGGATCACGGCAAGACGACGTTGACGGCTGCGATCACGCAGGTGTTGTCGTTGAAGGGATTGGCTCAGGCGCGTGCATATGATGAGATCGACAATGCGCCGGAAGAGAAGGCGCGTGGGGTGACGATCAACGTGCATCATGCGGAGTATGAGACGGCGAACCGGCATTATGCGCACGTGGACTGCCCGGGCCATGCGGATTATATCAAGAACATGGTGACGGGAGCGGCGCAGATGGACGGAGCGATATTGGTGGTATCGGCGGCGGATGGGCCGATGCCGCAGACGCGGGAGCATGTGCTGCTGGCGCGGCAGGTGAATGTGCCGTCGATGGTGGTATTTTTGAACAAGGCGGACATGGTGGATGATCCGGAGCTGTTGCAGCTGGTGGAGTTGGAAGTGCGGGAGTTGTTGAGCAAGTATGGATTTCCCGGAGACGACACGCCGGTGATAGCGGGTTCGGCGTTGCATGCGTTGGAGCATCCGACGGATCCGGTGCACACCAAGTGCATCATGGATTTGATGGAGGCGGTGGACAGTTTTATACCGACGCCGTCGCGGGACGTGGACAAGCCGTTTTTGATGCCGGTGGAGGATGTATTTTCGATCACCGGGCGGGGCACGGTGGGCACGGGTCGAGTGGAGCGGGGCCGGGTGAAAGTGGGCGAGGAAGTGGAAGTGATCGGGATGGGGTTGCACAAGAAGACGGTGTGCACGGGCGTGGAGATGTTCCGCAAGCTGCTGGACGAGGGGCAGGCGGGTGACAATGTGGGTTTGCTGCTGCGAGGCGTGGAGAAGGACGAGCTGATGCGGGGCCAGGTGATCGCCAAGCCGGGATCGATCACGCCGCACACGCATTTTTTTGGCGAGGTGTACGTGCTGAGCAAGGAAGAGGGAGGTCGGCACACGCCGTTTTTCAACGGCTATCGTCCGCAGTTTTTCTTCCGCACGACGGATGTGACGGGCACGATCAAGATGCCGGAAGGGGTGGAGATGGTGATGCCGGGGGACAACATCACGATGGAAGTGGAACTGATCACCGAGATCGCCATGGAAGAAGGCTTGCGGTTTGCGATCCGCGAGGGCGGCCGAACCGTGGGCGCCGGCGTGGTGACCAAGATCGTAAAATAACCCCATTCTTGAAGCAGGCAGATAATGAGAGAAATGATCACCTTGGAATGTTCCGAGTGCAAGCGCCGGAACTATACCATGGATAAAAATAAGAAAAAGCACACGGCCAGAGTCGAGTTCAAAAAATTCTGCAAGTGGTGCGATAAACGAACGGTTCACAAAGAGAGCCGTTAAGCGTCATCCTCGCGCATCGGGGCGTGGTCAAGCCCTGTGTGCAACGTCCAAAAGCGGGTTAGGTCTGTAGCTCAATTTGGCAGAGCACCGGACTCCAAATCCGGCGGTTGGGGGTTCGAGTCCCTCCAGACCTGCCATTTTTTCGACGGGGTGATTCCCGAAGCCGGCGTGCGGTCCGGTCAACGTTCAATACAGGATTTCTATGCTGCGGAAAATCTCTAATTTCGTGCAGGATGTCAAACAGGAGATGGCCAAGGTCAGTTGGCCGACAAAGGACCAGCTCAAGGGGCAGACGCTCATCGTCATCGCGGTATCGCTGTTTTTCGCCCTCTTTATTTTCGTGGTCGATCATCTGTTGGCGCGGCTGCTGAGCTTTCTGTATTAGATGGGTGTCGCGCATCCATCACAGCACAGGCCGGGACGGCGGGGACCTTGTACGGCCGCTCCGCTTTGGGCTCGGTGCATTGAATGTTTATCCCAGGTTGAGGATTTGAGTGGAGCCACAGGAACTTAAATGGTATACCATCCATGTGCTCTCCGGCCATGAGAACAAGATCAAGGCGTATCTGGAGAACGAGATCAAGCATGGAGGGTTGGACGCCAAGATCGACAAGATTCTCGTGCCGACGGAAGAGATCACCGAGATGAAGGAGGGGAAGCGCAAGGTCCGTACCAAGATCATGTTCCCCGGCTATATGCTGGTGCACATGCTGGTCGACAAGGAGACGCGCCATCTGATCCTCAACACTCCAGGGGTGACCAATTTTGTCGGCAACAAGGGCGAACCGGCGCCGCTCAAGCAGGATGAGGTGGAACGGATTCTCGGCAAATCCGAAGGCCGTAAAGACCGTTCGGTGGTGCCGTTTCATGTGGGCGATCCCATCAAAGTGGTAGACGGGCCGTTCACTGATTTCACCGGTTTTGTCGAAGAGGTCAACGAGGAAAAGAGCAAGGTCAAAGTGCTGGTAAGCATTTTCGGCCGGTCCACGCCGGTCGAATTGGACTTTTTACAGATCGAATTAGAACAGTAGGGTGTCTTTATGGCAAAAAAAGTCGTAGGTACCGTCAAGCTGCAGATCCCTGCAGGTGCGGCCAATCCCTCTCCGCCGGTAGGGCCGGCCCTTGGTCAGCATGGCGTCAACATCATGGAATTCTGCAAGTCGTTCAATGCGAAAACGCAGGACAAGCAGGGCCTGATCATTCCGGTCATCATCACCGTGTATGCGGACCGTTCTTTTACCTTTATCACGAAAACGCCGCCCGCCTCGATTTTGCTGGTCAAGGCGGCGGGCCTGGAAAAAGGCTCCGGCGAACCGAACCGCAATAAAGTGGGCAAAGTAACCAAAGAGCAGGTGAAGCAGATCGCCGAACTCAAGATGCCGGATTTAAACGCGGCCTCCTTGGAAACCGCCATCAGCATGGTGGAGGGCACCGCACGGAGCATGGGGATTACGGTGGAATAATGACTGCCAGGACATGTAGGAGTTTGGAGCAATAATGAAACACAGCAAACGTTATCTGGAAGGTTTAAAAAAGGTAGACCGCCGCATCAATTATCCGCTGGAGGATGCCGTACAAAAGCTCAAAGAGGTGGCCACCGCCAAATTCGATGAGTCCGTGGAGGTGAGCGTGCGTCTGGGCGTCGACCCGCGCAAAGCGGATCAGATGGTCCGCGGCACGGTCATTTTGCCGCACGGCACGGGCAAAAAAGTGCGGGTGCTGGTGCTCACCAAGGGCGCCAAGGAGAAGGAGGCCCAGGATGCGGGCGCGGATTACGTAGGCTCCGACGATCTCATCGCTAAAATTCAAGGCGGATGGTTGGATTTTGACGTGGTCATCGCCACTCCGGACATCATGGGACAGGTCGGCAAGCTGGGAAAAATCCTCGGCACCCGCGGGCTGATGCCCAATCCCAAAACCGGCACCGTAACCCAGGAGGTCGGCCAGGCGGTCAAAGAGGCCAAGGCCGGAAAGATCTCTTTCCGCGTGGACAAGTACGGCATCATCAACGTGGCCGTGGGCAAAAAGTCGTTCGCGCCAGAGCAGTTGAAAGAAAACATCCAGACGTTCATGGAGATGATCAACCGCCTGAAACCCACCACTGCCAAGGGCGTTTACATCAAGAGCGTCACCCTTTCCAGCACCATGGGCCCGGGCATCCGTCTGGACAAGGGCGCCATTGTGGAAGCGGTTTAATCGTTAACGATATTGACCTGAGGAACACGTTCCATGCCGACTGAATTGAAAATCAAGAAACTGGAAGAGATCGATGATTCGTTGAGCAAAGCGCACAGCGTTTTCATCACCGATTTCTCCGGGCTCACCGTGGAGGAGGTCACCCGTCTCCGCAAAGAGTTTCGAAAGAATAATGTCAAGTACATCGTTGTGAAAAATACGCTGGCCCGCATTTCCGCGAAAAAGTATGGATATGAGAAGCTGACCCCGTATCTCAACGGTCCGACCGGTCTGGCCATCGCGCTGGACGATCCAACGGCGCCGGTGCGCGTGATCTTTGACTTTAAAAAAGACAAAGAGAAACCGGCCATCCGCGCGGCGTTCTTGGAAGGTCAACTGCTCGAGAAGGAGGCGGCCGAATCCATTCGCCACATCCCGCCGCGCGACGTGCTTCTCGGACAGGTGGTCTCCGCCATCGCGGCGCCGATCTCCGGGTTCATCGGCGGGTTGCAGCAGCTGATGTCCAAGCTGGCGTACACGATTTCCGCGATCAAAGACAAAAAAGAAAATGTAGCATAAATCAACTCTATCGTCATTCTAACGGGAGGTCGAAATGCCCGAAAACACCGCTGTCGAAGTGAACGATGCCAAAGTCCAAGAAATCATAAAGAGCATCGAGGAGATGAGTGTTCTGCAGTTGTCCCAACTGGTGAAAGCTCTGGAAAATCGTTTTGGTGTGACCGCCGCCGCTCCGGTCGCGGTTGCAGCCGGCGGGCCGGCTGCCGCAGCCGCCGCTCCTGCGGCTGAAGAACAAACCGAGTTTGACGTGGTGCTCAAGAGCGCCGGCGCCAACAAGATCAATGTGATCAAAGTGATTCGCACCATCACCAATCTGGGTCTGAAAGAGGCCAAGGATCTGGTCGATGGGGCCCCCAATAAAGTCAAAGAGGGCGTTTCGAAAGACGAGGCCAATGATATCAAGGCCAAATTGACCGAAGCCGGCGCTGAGGTCGAACTCAAGTAGAAAAGATAATAAACCGAGCTCTTTGCAGCTCGGTTTTTATCAACCGCTAACCCTATTAAGGTAAGGAGTGCTTCCTTTGACGGGTGGTCAAATCAAAGAGCGTATCAGTTTTTCGAAAATCTCTTCTGCGGCCGAACTCCCCGATCTGCTCGACATTCAGCTCAAATCCTTCCGGGACTTTATGCAATTTGACGTCCCTCCTGAAGAGCGCAAAGATCAGGGGCTTCAGGCCGTTTTCAAAAGCGTATTTCCCATCGTTGACAGCCGCGAGAACTTTGAACTCACTTTTATCGAGTATCATATCGATCCGCCCAAGTACACGGTGGAAGAGTGTCAGGAACGCGGCACCACCTTTTCGGTCGCGCTCAAGGCCAAACTACGCCTGTCCATCAAAGATGAATTCAATCCGAACGATCCGCTGGCAAACTCCATCGAACAGATGGTCTATCTCGGCAACCTGCCGTTCATGACCGAACGGGGCACTTTTATCATCAACGGGGCGGAGCGCATCATCGTCAGCCAGCTGCATCGCTCCCCCGGCGTGTTTTTCGATGAAGTCTCTCATCCCAACGGCACCAAACTGTATTCTGCGCGCATCATCCCCCTGAGGGGTTCCTGGGTCGAGTTCACCACCGATATCAACGATCTCATGATCGTCTACATCGATCGGCGGAAAAAGTTTCTCGTCACCACCCTGTTGCGCGCAGTCGGTTTTGCCACGGATCGCGACATCCTCGATACGTTTGAGTTGACCCAGAAGGTCGATCTGCGTACCGCCGGCAGCGAGATCATCGGATCCCGCGTCGTCGATGACATCATCGACAAGGAGACGGGCGAGGTGATCCTCGATCGCTACCAGGAGGTCACGGAGGAAAAGCTCAAACGGCTGCAGGAACTCAAGATCCGCTCCATCGACATGGTCAAGTCCGACAAAATTCTCGGACAGGAGATCATCACCAATACGCTGATCAAGGACAGCACGCGCTCTCAGGAAGAGGCGCTGGAAACCATCTATCAGCATCTGCGTTCGGGCGAAGCGCCGGATTTGGAAACCGCCCGCCAGCTGATCGAAAGACTGTTCTTTAATCCAAAACGGTATGACCTCGGCGATGTGGGCCGCCACCGGCTGAATAAAAAGCTGGGCATCGACGTGGATCCGACCATGACTGCGTTGACCAAGGAAGACATCATCGGCATCATCAAGTATCTGCTGGATCTGCGTAAAAACCACAAAGTCGCCGACGATATCGATCACCTCGGCAACCGGCGTGTGCGTACGGTCGGCGAACAGCTCGCCGCCCAGATGAGCGTGGGTTTGTCGAGAATGGCGCGCACCATCAAGGAGCGAATGAACCTGCGCGAGAGCGAAAACCCGACGCCGCAGGATCTGGTCAACGCCCGCACCGTGCTTTCGGTGATCAACACGTTCTTCGGCACCAGTCAGCTGTCGCAGTTCATGGATCAGACCAACCCGCTGGCAGAGATGACTCACAAGCGGCGGCTGTCCGCCCTGGGACCCGGCGGTCTGACGCGCGAACGCGCCGGTTTTGAGGTGCGCGACGTGCATTACACCCATTACGGCCGGCTGTGCCCCATCGAAACGCCGGAAGGCCCGAACATCGGTTTGATCTCTTCGCTGACCACCTTTGCCAAGATCAATGAGTTCGGTTTTATCGAAACCCCTTACCGCAAGGTGGAAAACGGCAAAGCCAGCGACGAGATCGTGTTCCTGGCGGCGGATGACGAGGAGGACCTGCTCGTCGCCCAGGCCAATGAGCCGCTGGACAAACGCGGACGGTTCCTGAACGATCGAGTGAAATCCCGCGTCCGCGGCGAATTTCCGGTGGTGCCGCCGGATGAGGTCAAATATATGGACGTTTCGCCGACCCAGATCGTCTCCGCGGCAGCAGCCCTGATTCCATTTCTTGAACATGACGACGCCAACCGCGCCCTCATGGGCTCGAACATGCAGCGCCAGGCGGTTCCTCTATTGAATCCCGAGGCGCCGCTGGTGGGCACCGGCATGGAAGCCAAGATCGCCCGCGATTCCCGCGCGGTCATCACCTCCAAAGTGGACGGAGTGGTCGAACGCGTGGATGCGCGCGAGATCGTCATCCGCAAGGATAAATCAGACAGCAAGGCCGGCAATATGGAACGGCTGCTGGATTTTGAAAACAACAACCTGGTCACCTACCGCCTGACCAAATTCATGCGCACCAATCAGGATACCTGCATCAATCAAAAGCCCATCGTCAATGTGGGCGACAAGATCAAACGCGGGCAGGTGATCGCAGACGGCGCCGCCACCGACGGCGGCGAATTGGCGCTGGGCCGCAACGTGTTGGTGGCCTTTATGCCATGGCGCGGCTATAATTTCGAAGACGCCATCGTCATCTCCGAGCGCGTGGTGCAGGACGACATTTTTACCTCCGTGCACATCGAAGAGTTTGAATTGCAAGTGCGCGACACCAAACGCGGTGAGGAAGAGCTGACTCGGGAAATTCCCAACGTCAGCGAAGAGGCCACCAAGGACCTGGACGAAAACGGCATCGTGCGCATCGGCGCCGAAGTGGTCTCCGGCGATATCCTGGTCGGCAAGGTGACGCCCAAGGGCGAGACCGATCCGACGCCGGAGGAAAAACTGCTCAAGGCCATCTTTGGCGAAAAGGCCGGCGACGTCAAGGACGCTTCGCTGAAAGCGCCTCCGGGCCTGAAGGGCGTGGTGATCGACACCAAGCTGTTCTCGCGTAAGAAAAAGGATGCGGGCGTCAAACGGCGTGAAAAGAAGGCGTTGGAGGAGCTCGAGGAGTGGCTGATCAACGCCAAGACCGAGGCGCGCCGCCAACGCGACGAAAAACTGCAGATGCTGCTGGACGGCCATGTCAGCACGGGCATCCGCGACAAGAACAGCGGCAAGATCCTGGTCAAAGCCAAAACGGTTCTCAAAGAAGCGCAGCTGGCTAAACTGGATTGGGACCACATCGATTTTTCCGCCGATCTCACTGAAAGCCGCGAGACCAATCGCATGTTGAAAAAACTCAACATGTACTTTAATCGCAAGATGGTGAGCATCGAGGATGAATATGAACTGCGCAAGTTCAAACTGGTGGTCGGCGATGAATTGCCGCCCGGCATCGTTCAGCTCGCCAAAGTCTATGTGGCGAAAAAACGCAAGCTGATGGTCGGCGACAAGATGGCCGGCCGTCACGGCAACAAAGGCGTGGTCTCCAAGATCGTACCGATCGAGGATATGCCCTATATGCCGGACGGCACGCCGGTCGACATCGTGCTCAATCCCTTGGGAGTGCCTTCGCGCATGAACCTCGGCCAGATCCTCGAGACCAATCTGGGCTGGGCCGCGCACCGACAGGGCAAACTGTTCGCCACCCCGGTGTTCGACGGCGCCACGCTGGCTGAGATCGCCGAGGAGATGAAAAAAGCCGCGATCCCCACCAGCGGCAAATCGAAGCTGTACGACGGCCGCACAGGCGAGTTGATCGACGAAGAGGTCACGGTCGGCTGGATCTATATCATGAAGCTTTCGCACCTGGTTGAAGATAAGATACACGCCCGCTCCATCGGGCCTTATTCGCTGATCACTCAGCAACCCTTGGGCGGCAAAGCGCAATTCGGCGGTCAACGCTTCGGCGAGATGGAGGTGTGGGCCCTCGAAGCCTACGGCGCCGCCTATACGCTGCAAGAGATCCTGACGGTCAAATCGGACGATGTCCGCGGCCGTTCCAAGACTTATGAAGCGATCGTCAAGGGAGAAAATATCCCCGAACCCGGATTGCCGGAATCGTTCAACGTTCTCATCCGTGAGCTGCAAGGCCTGGGTTTGGATATCGATCTGATCAATTCGAAAAAGAGATAACCTCGTTTACGCCTGCGCCCCGCGCCCGCCAGGCTGCCGGGCCGGCCGCGGTTCTGATCGAACCGGACCGGTAAGGGAGCCGTGTGGGGCGCAGGGCGTTGTGTAATTGTACGGGTATGGTTGCCTTGAAGTACAAGGCGGCGATCAAAATTTAACCAGGCTCTTGATCGAGTTTGGAGGTGACACTTTGAATTACTCTTTCATGCATGACCTACCCACAGCGGATGTCCGTTTCAACTCTATTTATATAGGTCTGGCGTCGCCGGACAAAATTCTCGAGCGTTCCAAGGGCGAAGTGACCAAACCGGAGACCATCAACTACCGCTCCTTCAAGCCGGAGAAAGACGGCCTCTTTTGTGAAAAAATTTTCGGGCCGGTGCGCGACTGGGAGTGCCATTGCGGAAAATATAAACGCATCCGTTACAAGGGCATCACCTGCGACCGCTGCGGCGTCGAAGTGACCATGAAAAGCGTTCGCCGCGAGCGCATGGGCCACATCACCCTGGCCGTGCCGGTGGTTCACATCTGGTATTGGAAATCCCTGCCCTCCAAGATCGGCTATATCCTTGGCATGAGCATCAAGGAGCTGGAAAAGATCATCTATTACGAGTCCTACGTCGTCACCCAATCCGGCAAGAGCGGGCTCGCCCTTCGCGAGTTGCTCAATGAAGAGGAGTACCTCGAGGTCAGCAGCCGCATGCTCGAAGCGGAAAAAGACGTTCCGGCCGAGGAACGCTTTCAGGCCCACATCGGCGGCCAGGCGGTGCTGAACCTGCTTAAAGGCATCAACATCGACGAGCTGTCCGTGGAACTGCGCCACCAGGCGCGCCACGAGACCTCCATTCAGCGCAAGGCGGACGCGCTGAAACGCCTCAAAGTGGTGGAGGCGTTTCGCCGCGCCAACCGCAGCCGCCCGAATCGGCCGGAGTGGATGGTGATGACCGTGATCCCGGTGGTGCCGCCCGAGCTGCGGCCGCTGGTTCCGTTGGAGGGCGGACGGTTCGCCACCTCGGATCTGAACGACCTGTACCGCCGCGTCATCATTCGCAACAACCGTCTGAAAAAATTGCTCGAGATCAAGGCGCCGGAGGTGATCCTGCGCAACGAAAAACGCATGCTGCAGGAAGCGGTGGACTCGCTGTTCGATAACGGCCGCAAGACCTCCGCCGTGCGCAGCGACGGCAACCGGGCACTCAAGAGCCTGTCCGACATGCTGCGCGGCAAACAGGGGCGTTTCCGTCAGAATCTGCTGGGCAAGCGCATCGATTATTCCGGTCGTTCTGTGATCGTCGTCGGACCGGAACTGCATCTGCATGAATGCGGACTGCCCAAAGAGATGGCGCTGGAGCTGTTCAAGCCCTTTGTCATCCGCAAGCTGGTTGAGCGCGGACTGGTCAAAACCGTTAAAAGCGCCAAAAAGCTGGTGGACCGCCGCAGCGCCGAGGTATGGGACATTCTGGAGGAGATCATCGACGATCATCCCGTGATGCTCAACCGCGCGCCCACCCTGCATCGCCTCGGCATCCAGGCTTTTCAACCTGTGCTGATCGAAGGCAAGGCGATTCAGATCCATCCGCTGGTATGCGCTGCGTTCAACGCCGACTTTGACGGCGACCAGATGGCGGTGCACGTTCCGCTGTCCTTTTACGCGCAGATCGAAACCAAAGTGCTGATGCTCTCCAGCCACAACATTCTTTCCCCGGCCCATGGACGGCCTTTGGCCATCCCCAGCCAGGATATCGTGCTGGGCATCTATTATTTGACCAAACGCAAAACCGGCGTCAAGGGCGAAGGCATGACCTTTTCCTCATCCGAGGAGGCGCTGATCGCCTATCATGACGGCCGGATCGCTCTGCATGCGCCCATCCGTCTGCGCTTCAACGGTCAAATGATCGAGACCACAGTGGGACGCGTGGTGTTCAACGAGATCGTGCCCAAGGAGATCCGCTTTGTCAACGAGCTGTTGACCAAGAAGGCGATCGAAGAACTGGTGGCGCGTGCATATAACCGGCTCGGCAACTATGCCACTGCCGTGCTGCTCGACGACCTGAAAGAGATCGGCTTCCGCTACGCCATGAAATCCGGCACCACGGTGGGCATCGACGACGTCATCGTGCCGCCGGAGAAGGACGAGCTGCTGGCCCAGGCCTACAAGAGCGTGGAGGCCATTCAGGGCCGGTATGAACGCGGCATCATCACCGACGGCGAGCGCTACAACCAGATCATCGATATCTGGACGCACACCACCAGCAACATCGCGGAAAAGATGTTCGAACGCCTGCGTCAGGACCGCCAGGGCTTCAATCCCATCTACATGATGGCCGACTCGGGAGCGCGCGGGTCCAAAGAGCAGATCCGTCAGCTGGCCGGTATGCGCGGTCTGATGGCCAAGCCGCAGAAAAAAATGACCGGCTCCATGGGCGAAATCATCGAAAACCCCATCACCGCCAACTTTCGTGAAGGTTTGACGGTGCTTGAATATTTTATCTCCACCCACGGCGCCCGCAAGGGTTTGGCGGACACGGCTCTCAAGACCGCGGACGCCGGCTACCTGACCCGCCGTCTGGTGGACGTGGCTCAGGACATCATCGTCACGGTCACCGACTGCGGCACGATCCTTGGTCTGCGCGTCGGCGACTTGAAAGAGGGCGAGGAGATCATCGAGTCCATGGAAGACCGCATCGTCGGCCGCGTGGCGGCGGAGGATGTGTTCGATCCGGAATCCGGAGACGTCATCGTCCAGGCCGGCGCTCTGATCAACGAGGATATCGCCAAGCGCATCGGCGACTCGGGCCTGGAGACGGTGATGATCCGCTCCGTGTTGACCTGTGAAGCTCCGCGCGGAATCTGCGCGCTCTGCTACGGCCGCAACCTGGCCACCGGCAAGATGGTCAACATCGGCGAAGCGGTCGGCGTCATGGCCGCGCAATCCATCGGCGAGCCGGGCACTCAGCTGACGCTGCGTACCTTCCATATCGGTGGAACCGCCTCCCGCATCGCCGCACAGTCGCAGGTGTCGGTCAAACATGAAGGCCGCATCTCTTTCGACAATCTCAAGACCGTACAGCGCAACGACGGCGAGGTCATCTGCATCGGCCGCAACGGCCGCATCAACCTGCTGGATTCTGATAACCGCATCATCGAACGATTGACCGTGCCCTACGGCGCCACGGTGCTGGTGAACCCCAATGACCAGGTGGAAAAAAACCGTTTGGTCTTCAAGTGGGACCCGTACACCGCCAGCATCATCAGCACGGCCAGCGGCCGAATCCGCTTCCAGGACATCGTCGAAAACATCACCTATCGGGAAGAGCTGGACGAAACCACGGGCATGCGCCAGCGCGTCATCATCGAGACCCGGACTCGCAATCTCAGCCCCACCATTCAAGTGATCGGCGATCATGGGGAGGAGTTGTCCTCCTACGTCATTCCGACGCGCGCGCATCTGTTGGTGCACGACAATGATCAGATCTCTGCAGGCGAAGTGCTGGTCAAGATCCCGCGCGAGATCGCCAAGACGCGCGACATCACCGGCGGTCTGCCGCGGGTGGCGGAGCTGTTCGAGGCCCGGCGTCCCAAGGAGCCGGCGGTGGTCAGCGAGATCGACGGCCTGGTGGAGTTCGGCGAGATGAAGCGCGGCGTGCGCAAGATCATCGTCCGGTCGGAGGACGGTCATGAGGAAAAGACTTATCTGATCGGCTACGGCAAGCACGTTCTGGTGCACCCGGGCGATTTTGTCCATGCCGGCGAAAAACTTTCCGAGGGCTCGGTGGCGCCGCATGACATCTTGGCGATCATGGGCGCCAACAAGGTGCAGGAATACCTGGTCAACGAGATCCAGGAGGTCTATCGTCTGCAGGGCGTGCGCATCAACGATAAACACATCGAAGTGATCGTACGCCAGATGCTGCAAAAGGTCAAGATCGAAGATCCCGGCGACACGCCGTTTCTGGAAGGGGATCAGGTGGACCGGCTGGGCTTTTTGCAGATCAACGAGCGCACCCGCAATCAGGTGGTGATCACCGCCAAGGGCGCGAGCAAATTCCAGGTGGGCGAGCTGGTGGAGGTGGAGGAGTTCCGTAAGGCGGTGAAAAAGATCGAGACCGCGGGCAAGGAACTGCCGATCGCCCGGCCGGCTCAGCCGGCCACGTTCCATCCGCTGCTGCTGGGCATCACCAAGGCCTCGCTGACCACCGAGAGCTTTTTCTCCGCCGCGTCGTTTCAGGAGACCACCCGGGTGCTCACCGATGCGGCGGTGGAGGGCAAAGTGGACGAGCTCATGGGCCTCAAAGAGAACGTCATCATGGGCTACCTGATCCCGGCTGGAACCGGCTTGAACCGATTTCAGCAGTTGAGGGTCGCCGGGCCGCCCATCGACGTGCCGGAGGAGTATCGGCGCGAGATGGAGGCGCCGCGCAAGAAAAAGGCGGCGGTGGAGGAAGAGGCCGGGTTGGAGGAGCCGGAAGGCGAAGAACTGGATTAATTTCAACTCTTTTCAATAAAAATACTTGAATTCACGAAATATATTTCTTATATTATCAGGCTATGATAATTTTGGAGGTTGTGTGCCCACAATAAATCAATTGGTCCGTCTGGGACGGAAAAAACTGGAACGAAAGACCAAAGCGCCAGCGCTGATCGGATCTCCGCAGCGCCGTGGTGTTTGCACGCGCGTATACACCACCACGCCGAAAAAGCCCAACTCAGCCCTGCGCAAAGTTGCCCGCGTGCGTCTGACCAACCAATTTGAAGTGACCGCATACATCCCCGGCGAAGGACATAATTTGCAGGAACATTCCATCGTGCTGATCCGCGGCGGCCGCGTCAAAGATCTGCCCGGTGTGCGTTATCATATCATCCGCGGCGTGCTCGACACCAGCGGCGTCGCGGATCGCAAGCAGAGCCGTTCCAAATACGGCGCCAAAGTGAAAAAGTAATCCCGACTAGGTGAGATTGTTGAATGCCCAGAAGAAAACGCGCAGCTAAACGAACGGTCCTGCCGGATCCGAAATACAACAGCATCTTGGTGACCAAATTTATCAACGGCCTGATGCGCCGCGGCAAACGCAGCGTCGCAGAGATGATCTTTTATGATGCTGTTGATCACATTTCCCAAAAGACCTCGAACGACGGACTGCAGGTGTTTGAAAAGGCCATGCAGAACGTCAAACCGATTCTGGAAGTTCGTTCCCGGCGCGTCGGCGGCGCCACCTATCAGGTCCCTGTGGAAATCCGGCACGATCGTCAGCAGGCGCTGGCCATCCGCTGGATCATCAGCTATGCCAAGGGACGCAATGAGAAAACCATGTCCGAAAAGCTGGCCTCGGAGCTGATCGCCGCCTCGAAGAACGAGGGCAGTTCGGTAAAAAAGCGTGAAGATACCCACAAAATGGCTGATGCCAACAAGGCGTTCGCTCATTTCAAGTGGTAGGAAATAGCCTTTAGCCGGTCTTGCAGTCTAACTCCGACCCTTTTGTGCTCAAAGACAGCCGGGCTGGAAAGTGGTTGCTAAGACTTGGCGCCTGATTGCGGCCTTTTACCCGCTGAGCACCATTTGCTTAAAGCGTGCGGTCGACAAAAGCGTCAAGCTCTTTCAACCTTTTGTCGTACCCATCGTCCGACCGCCCTGCGGCAGGAGGACTTTTTAAGCAAGTGGTTTTTTTATGTCCAAGCCGTCCCCACTGGAAACAATGCGCAACATCGGTATCATGGCGCACATCGATGCCGGTAAAACCACTACCACCGAGCGCATTCTCTATTACACCGGCAAGGTACATCGGATCGGCGAGGTGGACGATGGGGCGGCCACTATGGATTGGATGCAGCAGGAGAAAGAGCGCGGCATCACCATCACTTCAGCGGCCATCACCTGCTATTGGAAAAACCATCGCATCAATATCATCGATACCCCCGGCCACGTGGATTTTACCGCCGAGGTGGAACGTTCTTTGAGAGTTTTGGATGGCGCTGTCGCCATCTTTTGCGCCGTGGGCGGCGTTGAACCGCAATCGGAAACCGTTTGGCGTCAGGCGGACAAGTACGGCGTTCCGCGCATCGCCTATGTCAACAAGATGGACCGCGTGGGCGCCGACTTTGACATGGTGGTGGAACAGATGCGAACGAAATTGGCGTCGCGTCCGGTGCCCATCCAGTATCCGACGACTGCCGGCGAGACGTTCAACGCCATCGTCGATCTGGTCGCCATGAAATGGCTGGTGTTTGACCACGATGCTTCCGGCAGCACCTGGGAGGAACAGGAAATCCCGGCGGCCGAGATCGAAAAGGCCCAGGCCATGCGGCGGCAAATGATCGAACTCATCTCCGACTATGACGACAGCGTGATGGAGAAATACCTCTCCAATCTGGAGCCGAGCGAAGAGGAGATCCGCAGGGCGCTGCGCGCCGGCACTCTGAAAAGCGGAATCCATCCGGTCCTGTGCGGCTCTTCGGTGAAGAACAAGGGCGTGCAGATGCTGCTGGATGCAGTTCTCGCTTATCTGCCCAGTCCGTTGGACCGGCAGGAGGTGACGGGAGAGAATCCCTACACGCAAAAGCTGGAACGCCGCAAGCCGTCGCTGGAAGAGCCCTTTACCGCGCTGGCGTTTAAAATCATGACCGATCCGTACGTAGGCAAACTCACCTACTTTCGCGTTTATTCGGGCCGAATTGACAGCGGCGCCACAGTGTTCAACACCACTACGGAGAAAAAGGAGCGCCTCAGCAAGGTGCTGCTCATGTCGGCGAACAAACGGGAGGAGATCGACCAGGTCAGCGCCGGCGAAATCGCCGCCGCGGTTGGACTGCGCTCCACCCGCACCGGCGATACGCTCTGCGACCTGAAGCATCCGATCATTTTGGAAAAGATGAATTTTCCAATCCCGGTCATCTCCATCGCCATTGAACCGCGCTCCAAAGCGGATCAGGATCGCATGGTGGTCTCTCTGAACGCACTGGCGGACGAGGACCCGACCTTTCAATTTCACACTGATCCGGAGACGGGCCAGATGATCATCGCTGGAATGGGCGAGCTGCATCTGGAAATACTGGTGGACCGGCTGCTGCGCGATTTCAAAGTTCAGGCGAACATCGGCAAACCGCAGGTGGCGTATCGCGAGACCATTACGGTTCCGGCCACTGTGGAGACCAAGTTCGTCAAACAAACCGGCGGCAAAGGTCAGTATGCACATGTGGTGATCGAGTTCAGCCCCGCCGGTCCGGACAAACCGTTCGAGTTCGAAAACCGCATTCAGGCGGGCGTCATTCCCAAAGAGTTTATCAAGCCGGTGGCCGACGGCATCAGGGAGTCCATGGCCAGCGGCGCCATCGCCGGATTTCCGGTGATCAACATCAAAGCCGCACTGATCGACGGCTCTTTTCATGAAGTGGATTCCTCGGAGCTGGCTTTCCGCATCGCCGGTTCCTTGGCGCTGCAGGACGCTATGCGCCAGGCCAAGCCGGTGCTGATGGAACCTATGATGGATCTGGAGGTGGTGACCCCTGACGAATACTTGGGCGCGATCCTCGGCGATCTGGCCGTCCGGCGGGCTAAAATCCAGGAGCACACGCATCGCAAAGACACCCAGATCATCCGCGCCGTGGTTCCCATGGCCGAGATGTTCGGATATGCCACGGCGCTGCGCAATTTATCGCAGGGACGCGCGATCTTTACCCTGCAGTTTTTAAATTACCAGAATGTAAGCGAGGAAGTCGGCAAAAAGCTGTTGCAGAAGATGGGCCTGGCGGCCTGAGGTGCGACAGCGCCGACCGATGATCGGATCACCGGATTATCATTGAAGGAGATAGTGAGATGGCCAAGGCAAAGTTTGAGCGAAACAAGCCGCATGTGAACATCGGCACGATTGGGCACGTGGATCACGGCAAGACGACGTTGACGGCTGCGATCACGCAGGTGTTGTCGTTGAAGGGATTGGCTCAGGCGCGTGCATATGATGAGATCGACAATGCGCCGGAAGAGAAGGCGCGTGGGGTGACGATCAACGTGCATCATGCGGAGTATGAGACGGCGAACCGGCATTATGCGCACGTGGACTGCCCGGGCCATGCGGATTATATCAAGAACATGGTGACGGGAGCGGCGCAGATGGACGGAGCGATATTGGTGGTATCGGCGGCGGATGGGCCGATGCCGCAGACGCGGGAGCATGTGCTGCTGGCGCGGCAGGTGAATGTGCCGTCGATGGTGGTATTTTTGAACAAGGCGGACATGGTGGATGATCCGGAGCTGTTGCAGCTGGTGGAGTTGGAAGTGCGGGAGTTGTTGAGCAAGTATGGATTTCCCGGAGACGACACGCCGGTGATAGCGGGTTCGGCGTTGCATGCGTTGGAGCATCCGACGGATCCGGTGCACACCAAGTGCATCATGGATTTGATGGAGGCGGTGGACAGTTTTATACCGACGCCGTCGCGGGACGTGGACAAGCCGTTTTTGATGCCGGTGGAGGATGTATTTTCGATCACCGGGCGGGGCACGGTGGGCACGGGTCGAGTGGAGCGGGGCCGGGTGAAAGTGGGCGAGGAAGTGGAAGTGATCGGGATGGGGTTGCACAAGAAGACGGTGTGCACGGGCGTGGAGATGTTCCGCAAGCTGCTGGACGAGGGGCAGGCGGGTGACAATGTGGGTTTGCTGCTGCGAGGCGTGGAGAAGGACGAGCTGATGCGGGGCCAGGTGATCGCCAAGCCGGGATCGATCACGCCGCACACGCATTTTTTTGGCGAGGTGTACGTGCTGAGCAAGGAAGAGGGAGGTCGGCACACGCCGTTTTTCAACGGCTATCGTCCGCAGTTTTTCTTCCGCACGACGGATGTGACGGGCACGATCAAGATGCCGGAAGGGGTGGAGATGGTGATGCCGGGGGACAACATCACGATGGAAGTGGAACTGATCACCGAGATCGCCATGGAAGAAGGCTTGCGGTTTGCGATCCGCGAGGGCGGCCGAACCGTGGGCGCCGGCGTGGTGACCAAGATCGTAAAATAACTTTTAGCAGATAAAGAACATCGTCCGCAGCAACGGCGGGCGAACGGACGGAACAAGCTGCTCTGTCCGGAATCAAGTCAATCGGAGCGTTATCCATGTCGGGTCAAAAACTCAGAATAAAACTCAAGGCGTACGATCACCGCTTGATCGATAAATCCACTGAAAAGATCATCAAGACGGCCAAGACCACCGGTGCGATGATCGTGGGACCGATTCCGCTGCCGACCAGCCGTTCGGTGTTCACGGTGTTGCGGTCGCCTCATGTGGATAAAAAGTCGCGCGAGCAGTTTGAGACGCGGGTTCACAAGCGGTTGATCGACATTCACAACTCTTCGCCGAAAACGGTGGATGCGCTGATGAAGCTGGAGCTTCCGGCCGGCGTGGATGTCGAGATCAAAGTGTGATGACCGCGGCGTCCGTTTTTAATTGATCAGACGTGCGACGGCGCTATTAACCCTATTCGATGGTATATCAATGCGTGCACTTATCGGCAAAAAAATCGGCATGACCCGGATCTTTGATGAAGCCGGCAACATGGTTGCGGCAACGGTTATCGAAGCCGGTCCCTGCGTGGTGACGCAGGTTAAGACCCAGGACAAGGATGGCTATACCGCCGTTCAGGTGGGTTTCGGCAGTAAAAAAGAAAAGCACAGCAACCGGGCGTTGCGCGGCCATTTCAAGGCCTCCGGCAAGGGACCCTATGAGGTGGTGCGTGAGTTGCGCGATCTGGAAATCGATCGCGAAGTCAAGATCGGCGATGAGATCAAAGCCGACATCTTTACCGTGGGCGACGTCGTCCGGGTGACCGGTGTGAGCAAAGGATTGGGATTTCAGGGCGTGGTGCGTCGGCATCATTTCAACGGCGGTCCGGTGACCCATGGTCAGAGCGATCGGCTGCGTGCGCCGGGTTCTTTGGGTCAGTCCTCCTATCCTTCGCGCGTATTCAAGGGTTTGCGCATGGCCGGCCGCATGGGCGGCGACCGCGTAACCCTGCGCAATCTGCGCGTGCTCAAAGTGGATATCGCCAACAACCTGCTGATCATCAAGGGGGCGGTGCCGGGAACAGAAAACGGGATTGTTTTAATCAGAAAGTAAACTCGCATATGGAATTACAGGTTTACAGCAAAGAGGGAAAAGAGACCGGCCGCCGCATCAAGGTCTCGGATAAAATTTTCGCCGTGGAGCCGAACGAACATGCGGTTTATCTGGCGGTGAACGCCCAGCTGACCAATGCGCGGCAAGGCACCCGGGCCACCAAGACCCGTTCCGAGGTCTCCGGCGGCGGCAAAAAGCCGTGGAAGCAAAAGGGACGCGGCACCGCGCGATCCGGTTCCAGCCGTTCGCCGATCTGGCGAGGCGGCGGCACCACCCATGGCCCGCAGCCGCAAGAGTTCGAGTTCAAGCTGCCGGTCAAGGTGAAGCGTCTGGCGCGCAAATCGGTGTTGTCGGCCAAGGTGAAAGAGGACGGCATCCGCATCGTGGAGGATTTCAGCCTGGAGCAGGCCAAGACCAAAGAGGTGTCGACGGTGTTGAAGAGTTTTGGCCTGACCGGCGCTCGGACTCTGCTGTTGCTGCCGGAATACGATGAAAAATTCTGGCAGGCCAGCCGCAACCTGAAAAATCTGCGCGTGCATATCGCCAAGGACGCCTCGACGTATGATCTGCTGCACTGCCGGACCCTGCTGGTCATGGAGAGCGCGATTAAAAATCTGGAGGAACCTTTCAAGTCATGAAACGTGAACAGCCCATCATCATTAAACCGATCCTGACTGAGAAAGCGCTCAAGATGCAGGAAGCGGCCCATCGCTACACCTTTCAGGTGCATGCGGATGCCAACAAGATCGAGATCCAGCAGGCGGTGACGAAAAAGTTTCAGGTGCGCGTCAACGATGTCGCCACGGTCAACGTCAAGGGCAAGACCAAGCGCCAGAACACCCGTCGCGGGATCACCCGCGGCAAGCGTTCGGACTGGAAAAAGGCCATCGTGACTCTGCGCCCGGAGGACAAGATCGATTTTTTTGAAAGCACCAAGACAAAGTAGTTGAATACCAGGAGAATCACCAATGCCCGTTCGCACGTTCAAACCCGTCACACCGGGACAACGGTTTAAAAGCGTCAATACCTATGAGGAGGTGACCGCCTCGACGCCTGAGCGCAGCCTGTTGGTGCCGCTGCGCAAGTCGGGCGGCCGCAACAATCTTGGACGCGTGACCTCCCGTCATCGCGGCGGTGGACACAAGCGGTTTTATCGCGTGATCGATTTCAAGCGCGACAAGTTGGAAATCCCCGCTGTGGTCGCTACGATCGAATATGATCCCAACCGCAGCGCCAACATCGCCCTGCTGCACTATCGCGACGGTGAAAAGCGGTATATTCTGGCCCCGGTGGGGCTGCAGGTCGGGGACAGCGTGCTATCCGGCGCCTCTCCCGAGATCCGGCCGGGCAACGCCATGCCGTTGGAAAAAATTCCGCTCGGAACTTTTGTGCACAATGTGGAGATGAAAAAAGGCAAAGGCGGCCAGATGGCGCGCGTGGCCGGCTCCTATGTGCAGATCATGGCCAAGGAGAATGATCTCGTTCAGCTGCGCCTGCCTTCCGGCGAAGTGCGCATGGTGCGCATCGATTGCCGCGCCACCATCGGCCAGGTCGGCAATACGGATCATGAAAACGTCAGCGTCGGCAAAGCCGGCCGTTCGCGCTGGCTGGGCCGCAGACCCCATGTCCGTGGAGTGGCGCAGAACCCGGTCGATCACCCCATGGGCGGCGGCGAAGGCAAGAGCTCAGGCGGCCGCCATCCGTGCACGCCGTGGGGCAAGCCCACCAAGGGGTTCAAGACGCGCAAGACCAAACCCTCGGATCGTTTAATCGTAAAACGCAGAAAGTAATGGGTGTCCACTATGGCAAGATCACTGAAGAAAGGTCCTTATATTGATGACCGGCTGTTCGAGCGCATCGAGCAGCTCAACAAGGGCAACCAGAAAAAGGTCATCAAGACCTGGGCGCGGCGGTGTACGATTCCCCCCGAGTTCGTCGGGCATACGCTGGCCATTCACAACGGCAACAAGTTCATCCCCATCTTTATCACCGAGAACATGGTCGGGCACAAGCTGGGCGAGTTCGCCCCGACGCGCACGTTCCGCGGTCATACGGAGAAGAAGGCCGAGAAGGTTGTCAAACACTAGACGCTTTGAATAAGGTTGGAGAGGTTATACATGGAAGCAAGGGCGATTGCAAAATGGATTCGCATGTCCCCTTTCAAGGTCAGGCGCGTGGCCAATCAGGTGCGCGGCAAACAGGTGAACGAGGCGCTGAATGTGCTGCATTACAGCGTGACCGCGGCGTCGGAGCCGCTGGAAAAAGCCTTGCGTTCGGCGGTGGCCAACATCCTGAACAAAGAGGAGGCGAACAAGCTGTCGCCGGATGATCTGTTCATCAAAGAGCTGAAGGTGGATGAGGGATATGTTCTGAAACGGTTTCGCGCCGCCTCTATGGGGCGGGCGGTGCGCATCCGGCGCCGCACCTGTCACATTCACGTCACCGTGGCTGAAAAAGACGACAAAAAGTAAACAAAGAGGAGCTTGGTTTTGGGACAAAAGACAAATCCAAAGGGATTTCGCATCGGCATCGTGCGTGGCTGGGATTCCAATTGGTTCGATGAGAAGGACTTTGCGAAAAAGCTGAGTGAAGACACCATGTTGCGCAAGTATGTGCGCAACCGTCTGCAGAAAGCCAGTGTGGCCAAGATCGAGATCGACCGCACGCCCAAGCAGATCACGTTGACCATCCACACCGCGCGTCCGGGCATTGTCATCGGCCGCAAGGGGGCGGAGGTGGACAAGCTGCGCGAAGAGCTGCAGCGGGTCACCGGCAAAGATGTGCAACTCAACATCAACGAGATCAAGCGGCCCGAGTTGGATGCGTTTTTAGTGGCCGAGGGGATCGCCGGCCAGCTGGAGGGCAAGGTGTCGTTCCGTCGCGCGATGAAGAAAGCGATGATGTCCGCCATGCGCATGGGCGCCGAGGGCATCCGCATCTGCTGTTCCGGCCGGCTGGGCGGCGCTGAAATGGCGCGCCGCGAGCAATACAAGGAGGGACGCATTCCACTGCATACGCTGCGGGCGGACATCGATTTCTGCCGGGCGACGTCGCACACCGCTTATGGCGCCATCGGCGTCAAAGTCTGGATCTGCCGCGGTGAAGTGATAGGTGAATAAGTTCGGCTTTGGTAAAAATATTTCTGGAGTGATGATATCATGTTAATGCCCAAGCGCGTTAAATTCCGAAAGCAACAGCGCGGCCGTATGCGCGGCAAGGCGGTACGCGGGTCCCTCCTGGTCTACGGCGAGTACGGATTGAAGACCATGGAGCCTCACTGGATCACCGCGCGACAGATCGAGTCCGCCCGTGTCGCCATGACCCGCTACATCAAACGCGGCGGCAAAATTTGGATCCGGATTTTCCCGGACAAACCCTGCACCAAAAAGCCGGCGGAAACCCGTATGGGAAAAGGCAAGGGCGCACCGGAATACTGGGTGGCGGTGGTCAAGCCGGGCCGGGTGATGTTCGAGATCGCCGGGGTGGATGAGAACACGGCGCGCGAGGCCCTGCGGTTGGCTGCGCACAAATTGCCGGTCAAGACCAAGTTTGTCACAGCGGCAGAGTTTGGAGACTGAGAGCATGAAACTGGAAGAGTTGAAAAAGCTGAACACGGAGGAGATTCAGGTCCGGTTGGAGGAGGCCCAGGTGGAGATGGAAAACCTGCGCATCCAGCATTCCACCCGTCAACTGGACAATCCGCTGCGAATGCGAAGCCTGCGCCGCGAGATCGCGCGCATGAGAACGATTCTCACCGAGCGAAACCTGGGTCTTCGCAAATAGTCGTTAACCTGATAGCTGTTGGAGAAACGGTACGTGGAAAGAAATAAGAGAAAAGTCAAGATCGGCATCGTCGCCAGCGACAAGATGCAGAAAAGCCGCGTGGTGGTGGTGGAGCGGTTCGTCAAGCATCCCCTGTACGCCAAGTATGTGAAAAAGACCTCCAAGTTCATGATGCATGACGAGCGGAACGAGAGTCACGCCGGCGATATGGTCAAGATTATGGAAACCCGGCCGTTGAGCGCCCGCAAACGGTGGCGGCTGGTGGAAGTCCTGGAACGTGCCAAATAAGTTTATTTTGCGATAAGGGATCAGCGATATGGTACAAGAGTATACCCGTTTAAACGTCGCCGACAACACGGGCGCCAAGAAGGTTATGTGCATTCGCGTCTACGGCGGTTCCGGTCGGCGCTTCGCCTCCGTGGGCGACGTCATCATGGTGGCCGTCAAACAGGCCATGCCCAACAGTTCGATCAAGAAAGGCGACAAGAGCAAAGCGGTCATCGTTCGCACCAAAAAGGAAAAACGGCGCAAAGACGGTTCCTATATCCGCTTCGATGAAAACGCGGCGGTGTTGATCAACGACGCCAACGAACCCAAGGGAACCCGCATCTTCGGTCCGGTGGCGCGCGAGTTGCGCGAGAAGCAGTTCATGAAGATCATCTCGTTAGCTCCTGAAGTTCTTTAATCGATAACCGATCAGTCAATGAGACGAGTTCAACCATGCGAGTAATAAAAAACGATCAGGTTCTGGTCATCGCCGGCAACAACAAGGGCAAAAAGGGCAAGGTGCTCAAGGTGTTCCCGGAAAAAAATCAAATCATCGTCGAGGGCGTGCACTTTATTAAAAAGCACACCCGTCCGTCGCAGAAAAGCCCGCAGGGCGGCGTGATCGAAAAAGAGGCGCCCATCCACATCTCCAACGTGATGGTGATCTGCCCCAAATGCAACACGCCGGCGCGCATGGGCTCCCAGGCGGTGACCGATGAGGTAAAGGGCCGAAAAAATCGTGTTCGGGTCTGCAAAAACTGCAATGAAATGCTGGTCCCAACGACCTAATATACCTTTAAGCGGATTGAAAGATGGCGGAAAAAAAATCAAAAGAAAAAAAGCAGGAAAAGCCGGCTGCGGAGCAAAAGCAGCAGCCCGCTGCGCGGCCCAAAGACTACAAGCCCAGGCTGATCAACACCTATCAGCAGGAAGTGGTGCCGCAACTGAAAAAGCGTTTCGCGTACAAGAATGTGATGCAGGTGCCCAAGCTGGAAAAGATCGTCTTGAACTTTGGCGTCGGCGATGCCACCGAGAACGCCAAATCTGTGGACGTGGCCCTGGAGGAGATGACCAAGATCGCCGGGCAGAAGCCGGTGATCCGGCGCGCGAAAAAGGCCATTTCCAATTTCAAGCTGCGGGCGGGCATGCCCATCGGCTGCAGCGTCACGCTGCGCAGCTGGACCATGTACGAGTTTCTCGATCGTTTGATTTCGGTGGCGATTCCGCGCGTCCGCGATTTTCGCGGGCTGCCGGTTAAATTCGACGGCCGAGGCAATTACAGCATCTCGGTCAAGGAGCAGATCGTTTTTCCCGAGATCGATTACGACAAGGTGGAAAAAGTGCGCGGCATGAACATCACCATCGTCACCACGGCGAAGACGGATGAAGAGGCCTATGAATTGCTCGCCGCCTTTGGCATGCCGTTCGCGAAAAAATCGTAACTGACTCTAAACGGAATGAGGAAAAAAGTTGGCAAGAAAAGCACTCATCGTCAAGTCGAAGCGGACGCCCAAGTTTGCGGTTCGTCAGTATAACCGCTGCCAGCGTTGCGGCCGGCCGAGAGCCATCTATCGCAAGTACGGGTTGTGCAGGCTCTGTTTCCGCGACCTTGCCTTGGAAGGCCAGATCCCCGGCGTGAAAAAGGCAAGTTGGTAATCGCCGTAAAAAAACGCTCTTAACTAATTATCACGTTTCTTCTTTGAGCTTGTAGGGAGAAAATAAATGTCAAAGACCGATCCCATCGCAGATTATCTGACCTGTATCAGAAATGCGACTCGGGCTAAACACCGAAAGGTAGACGTTCCTGCATCGAACTTGAAGCGCCGCCTTACTGAAATTTTGCAGGAAGAGGCCTTTATAAAGAATCATGTCTTCATCGAAGACGGCAAACAGGGCGTCATCCGTATTTATCTGAAATACGACGAAGACAACAACAGCGTGATCTCCGGCATCAAACGGGTGAGCACGCCAGGGTATCGAAGATACGTCGGCCGTACGAATATCCCCCGCGTCTATAACAACCTCGGCGTTTCGGTGATGACGACCTCGCAGGGCGTGATGACCGGACAGGAAGCGCGGAAACGGGGCGTCGGCGGCGAAATCATGTTCTATGTTTGGTGATCCTACTAACGCAGGAGTTGAGAGTGTCACGAATTGGAAAAACTCCCATCCCCATCCCGGCCGGCGTCACCGCCAAGATTGAGGGACAGACGGTCGTCGCCAAAGGTCCAAAGGGCGAACTGTCCGTCTGCATTCATCCGGAGATGAAGCTGAAACTGGAAGATGGGAAGATCTCGGTCGAGCGGCCGAGCAACGCCAAAATGCACCGCTCATTGCACGGGCTGTCGCGCACCCTGGTCGCCAATGTCATCGACGGCGTCACCAAGGGTTTTGAGAAAAAACTCGAGATCATCGGCGTCGGCTATCGTGCGGAGCTCAAGGGCAAAAATCTGATGCTGACCATCGGCTTTTCCCATCCCATCCTGTTCACTCCTCCGGAGGAGATCAAGATCACGACCGAAGGCAACAACATCGTGGTGGTGCAGGGCATTCACAAGGAACTGGTGGGCCAGGTGGCGGCCAAACTGCGCTCGCTCAAACCGCCTGAACCGTACAAGGGCAAGGGCATCCGCTATCTCGGCGAGTTCGTGCGCAAGAAAGCCGGCAAGACCGCCGCTTGATGGATATTAAATCAGATCATTGATTACCTTAATAACGGACGAGTTTGCATTATGCCTGACAAAGTGGAACAAAAAAGAGTAACGCGCCAGCGTCGTCATAAACATTTCATGAAGAAATACCGGACGACCGGTCCGCGTCCCCGTCTGGTGGTGTTCCGCAGCAACAAGCACATCTATGCGCAGATCGTGGATGATGTGCAACAGCGGACGCTTATGGGAGCGAGCTCGTTGTCGCAGGCCATCGCGGAAGAAGTGGCTCAGAGCAAGGGCAAGCTGGCGGTGGCCAAACTGGTGGGCAAACACGTGGCCAAGCTGGCCAAAGAGAAAAACATCACTCAGGTGGTTTTCGACCGCGCCGGCTATTTGTATCACGGCCGCGTCAAAGCGCTGGCCGAAGGAGCTCGTGAAGGCGGGCTCGAGTTTTAACCGTCGTTTGGCGAACAAACGGATAACATGAGGGACTCAGTTTTGGAAAAAGTAAATCCCGGTGAATTGGAATTAACCGAACGCGTGGTGCATGTCAACCGCGTGGCCAAAGTGGTCAAGGGCGGCCGTCGGTTCAGCTTTAACGCCATCGTGGTGGTGGGCGACGGTCACGGCCGAGTGGGCGTAGGCCTGGGCAAAGCCAACGAAGTGACCGATTCCATCTCCAAAGGCGCTGAGGCGGCCAAGAAGAATCTGGTGCGGGTACCGGTTGTGGGCGGCACCATCCCTCATGAGATCGAGGGCAAATACGGCGCCGGTCGCGTCTATCTCAAACCCGCAGCCCCTGGAACCGGCGTCATCGCCGGCGGCGCGGTGCGCGCCATCCTGGAATCCGCCGGCCTGACCGATATTCTGACGAAAAGCCGCGGCTCCTCCAATCCGCACAACGTGGTCAAAGCGACCATCGCCGCTCTGGAAAATCTGATGGAGGCCAGCACGGTGTCGCGCAAACGCGGTCTTCCGGTGATGCGGATCTTTAACACCATCCCCAAGGCGAAAAAAGCGGAAACGACTCTAACCTCTTAATGGAACCATAAGCCATGAAGAAAAAAACGGCGAAACAACTGAAAATCACCCTCATACGCAGTTTGTCGGGCCATCTGGCGCCGCAAAAAGCCACTGCCGCGGCGCTTGGCTTGCACAAGACCAATCGTTCAGTGGTGCATGCGGATACGCCGGTCATCCGCGGCATGATCAATAAAATACGCCATCTGGTCGCGGTGGAAGAAAAGGCTTGAGGACGGCTTAACGGCATAGCTTCGAGGATAGAATGAATTTATCAAATTTAAAATATGCGGCAGGCTCCCGTAAAAATCGTAAAAAAGTCGGTCGCGGCGGCGCGCACGGCAAGCAGTCCACCCGCGGCCACAAGGGACAGCACTCCCGGTCCGGCGCCAACTTTCGCCCGTGGTTTCAGGGCGGACAGATGCCGATCCAACGGCAGCTGCCGAAACGCGGCTTTAATCGGCCCCAGCGGGTCGAGTTTCAGGTCGTCAACGTGGCTGATCTTGAGGCGATCAAGGGCGTGGAGGAGATCACCGCCGCCGTGCTGGTGGAAAAGGGTCTGGTGAGCAAAAAGAATCGGCCGGTCAAAGTGCTCGGTTTCGGCAAGCTGACGCGAAAACTGACGGTCACGGCCAATGCCTTCAGCAAGTCGGCGATCGAGAAAATCGAGGGGGCTGGAGGGAGGACTAATAAATTATGATGGAGAGCCTGCGCAGTATTTTCAAGATCCCTGATCTTAAAAGACGAATTCTGTTCACCGCCCTGATCCTGATCGTCTATCGCGTCGGCGGCCATGTTCCGGTTCCCGGTGTCAATGCACAGGCGCTGTTGGAATACTTTCAGAGCGCACAAAGAGGTCTGCTGGGCCTCTATGATCTGTTCGCCGGCGGCGCCTTCAGCCGCGCCACCGTGTTCGCACTGGGCATCATGCCCTACATCTCCGCCTCCATCATCATTCAGTTGTTCGGCGCCGTGTTCCCGTATTTCCAAAAGCTGCAGAAAGAGGGGGAACAGGGACGCAAGAAATTAACCCAGCTGACCCGTTACGGCACCGTGCTGCTCTCCCTGGGCCAGGCCTACGGCGTCAGCATTTTTCTGCAGCGCATTCCGGTCACCTCGTCGGGCCAACTGGTGGTCCCGCATCCGGGATGGGGCTTTATTCTGCTGACCATGCTGGCCCTGACCACCGGTACCATCGTGATCATGTGGTTCGGCGAATTGATCACCGAGCGCGGCATCGGCAACGGCATCTCGCTGATCATCTTTATCGGCATCGTCGCGCGCTTCCCCAACTCGATATTTGACGAGATGCAGCAGGTCATCGCCGGCAACCGCAGTCTGCTGGTGGAGGCCATTCTCTGGGGCCTGTTCGTGCTGACCGTGGCCGGCACGGTGTTGCTGACCCAGGGCACACGCAAGATTCCGGTGCAGTACGCCAAACGCGTGGTCGGACGCAAAGTCTACGGCGGTCAGAGCACGCACATTCCGCTGCGCGTCAACACCGCCGGCGTGATGCCCATCATTTTCGCGCAATCGATTTTGTTCGTTCCGCAGACCATCGTCCAGTTTTTCCCCAACAGCGATTTTATGCAGTCGGTCAACGCGCTGTTCGACTATCAGTCCATGTTCTACTGGGTGATCTACGGGGCCATGATCGTCTTCTTTACCTATTTTTACACCGCCATCGCCTTCAACCCTGTGGATGTGGCGGACAATATGAAAAAGTACGGCGGCTTTATTCCCGGCGTCCGTCCGGGCAAAAAGACCTCCGAGTTTATCGATCATATTCTGACGCGCATAACGCTGCCGGGCTCGATTTTTCTGGCGGTCATCGCCATCATTCCATCCATCGTCACCAAACTGGCCAACGTTTCCTACTCCTTCGCGAGTTTCTACGGCGGCACTTCGCTGCTGATCGTGGTCGGCGTGGCGCTGGATACGCTGCAGCAAGTGGAGTCGCATCTGCTCATGCGTCATTATGACGGATTTCTCAAGAGCGGCAAGATACGCGGCCGGAAACGGTTTTAACGCGGCGACGGGAGCAGGCGATGCGATTGATTTTTTTAGGCGCTCCGGGCGCCGGCAAAGGCACGCAGGCCGTCTATCTGTGTGAGAAATACGCCATTCCGCAGATCTCCACCGGCGACATGCTGCGCAAGGCGGTTCAAGACGGCGCCGAGTTGGGCCGTCAAGCCAAGGCGATCATGGAGAGCGGCGGACTGGTTTCAGATGATATCATCATCGGGCTGATGCGGGAGCGGCTGGCGCAACCGGATTGCGGCCGGGGCTACATCCTCGACGGCTTTCCGCGCACGCTGGCGCAGGCCGCCGGTCTCGATGCCATGCTGGGAAAAGACGGGATTCAGCTGGTGCTGCTTTTCGATGTGCCGGAAAAGGTCATCCTGGCCAGGCTGACCAGCCGACGCACCTGCAGCCAGTGCGGCAAGATCTTTAACATGATCTCCAATCCGCCGCCGGCGGACCTGGTCTGCCCGGATTGCGGCGGCCGCATCATCCAGCGGGACGACGATACCGAGGCCACGGTGCTGAACCGCTTGAGAGTGTACGAAGAGAAAACCGCCCCGCTGAAGGGCTATTACGAAAAGCAAAACAAGCTGGCTATCCTGCGAGGAGATGCCCCGCTCGACCAGATCCATCGGGAGATGGACGACCTGGTGGCGCCGCTGGCGCGATAGGACGATATGATCACCATCAAAAACGCAGCCGACATCGAAGGATTGAAAGAAAGCTGCCGGATTGTGGTGGAGGCCATCAACCTGGCCGAGTCCCTGATCGCTCCGGGATTAAAGACCGGAGAGTTGGACCGGATTATCGCTGAATTCATCCAGTCGGCGGGCGGCCGGCCTGCTTTCAAGGGTTTTTACGGCTATCCGGCGAACATCTGCACCTCCATCGACGAAGAGGTGGTGCACGGCATTCCAGGCGACCGAGCGTTGCAGGAGGGCCAGATCGTCAGCGTGGATGTGGGCGTTGAAAAAAACGGCTGGTATGGCGATGCGGCCAAGACCTTTGCGGTGGGCGCCGTCTCCGTTGAAAAGCAGCGGCTGATGCAGGTGACGCGGGAAGCGCTCTACCGCGGCATCGCCAAGGCGGTGGAGGGAAACCGGCTTTCAGACATCGGCCACGCGGTGCAGCAGCATGTGGAAAAGGCCGGCTTTTCAGTGGTGCGCGACCTCGTGGGTCACGGCATCGGCCGATCGATGCATGAGGCGCCGCAGATCCCCAATTACGGCGAACCGCACCGCGGGCCGCGTTTGAAAGAGGGGATGGTGTTCGCCATCGAACCCATGGTCAATGCCGGCGGCTATGCAGTGCGTACGCTGGCCGACCAGTGGACGGTGGTGGCGGAGGACGGCTCCTGTTCCGCGCATTTTGAGCACGACGTGGTCGTCACGCGAAACGGCGCGATCATTTTAACCGAAGGGATCTAGACTCTGTATGCCAAAAGAAGCTTCCATTAAAATCGACGGAACGATTCTGGAAACGCTGCCCAACGCATCCTTTCGTGTAGAGCTGGAAAACGGACACAAGGTCCTGGCGCATATCTCCGGAAAAATGCGCATGCATTTCATCAAGATATTGCCGGGGGACAAGGTGACGGTCGAGTTGTCGCCCTACGATCTGACGCGGGGCCGCATCACCTATCGCTACAAATAAGTCAAAGGGACGAGGAGTTGTCATGAAAGTGAGATCTTCAGTAAAAAAGATCTGCGAACATTGCAAGATTATCCGACGGAAGGGCACTATTCGCGTCATCTGTAAGAAAAATCCCAGACACAAGCAACGTCAGGGTTAAGGACTACTATCTAAAAGGAGACTACGTTGGCTCGTATTGCAGGTGTTGATCTACCGCGTGACAAACGCATCGAAATTGCCCTCACCTATCTTGACGGCATCGGCTTAACCTCTTCGCAAAAGATTTTGAGCAAAGCAGGCGTTAATCCGGATACGCATGTTCGAGATATGTCGCCGGACGACATTGCCAAGGTTCGCGATATCATCGCCAATGAGTACAAGGTGGAAGGCGCGCTGCGCAGCGAAATTCAGATGAACATCAAACGTCTCATCGACATCGGCTGCTACCGCGGCATGCGCCATCGCCGGAACCTGCCCTCCAGGGGACAGCGAACCCACACCAACGCGCGCACGCGGCGCGGCAAACGCGGCGGCGGTGCAATCAGAAGAAAGACGAAAACTACAGCTTAATTTGATGAGGTGAGCATTGGCTAATCCGAAGAAAAAAACCGGTCGTAAACGTGAAAAGGTGGAAGCGAACGGCGTCGCCCACATCAAGGTGACTTTTAACAACACCAACGTCACTTTGACCGATGTGTACGGGAACGTCATCTCTTGGGCGACCTCCGGACGCAGCGGATTCAAGGGCTCGCGCAAGAGCACTCCCTACGCCGCTCAGATGTCCGCGGAAGCCGCCGCCAAAGAGGCGATCGATCTGGGACTGAAGCGGGTGGAAGTGCTGGTCAAAGGGCCGGGCGCCGGCCGCGAAGCCGCAGTCCGTTCTCTGCAGGCCGCCGGGCTGGAGATCACGTCGATCAAGGACGTGTCGCCGATCCCGCACAACGGCTGCCGTTCCCCGAAACGCCGACGCGTATAAGGTTCAAGTTTTTCTAACCCTAAAGAGGATGGAGCGCCTCGGAGCGCTTTTGATCAAGGAGGTTCCACGGTATGGCGAAATTAACTGGAGCGGATTGTAAACTGTGCCGACGTGAGGGCATGAAGCTTTTTCTTAAAGGGTCCAAGTGCTCTTCGGATAAATGCCCTTTTGAGAAAAAAGGCTATGCCCCGGGTCAACACGGAAGAACCAGACGGTTCAAACAATCTGAATATGCCGTCCAGTTGCGCGAAAAACAAAAAGTGAAACGCATGTACGGTCTGCTGGAAAAACAGTTCCACATCTATTTTGAAAAAGCCGAACGGTTAAAGGGCATCACCGGCGAAAACCTGCTCAAACTGCTGGAAACCCGGCTGGACAACATCGTCTACCGCATGGGTTTCGCCTCGTCGCGCACCGCGGCGCGGCAACTGGTGCGGCACCGTCATTTTACCGTCAACAACCGGCTGGTCGACATCCCCTCCTACCAGGTCAAGGCCGGCGACGAGATCAAGGTGCGCGAGAAAAGCCGTCAGCTGGAAGCGATCCACAGCAGCATGAAAAAGATCCGCGAAGGCAAGATGATGCCCTGGTTGTCTCTGGATAAAGCCGCCATGTCGGGCACAGTGCTGGAGATTCCAGCCCGCGACGCCATCCCGGCCAATGTCAACGAGAAGTTGATCGTCGAGTTGTATTCCAAATAAGTGATCGTGGATTGTTCCGGGTCGACCCGTACCTCATAAACCAATGGAGTGTTAAATGGCTTTGCCAAGTTTTCAGATGCCGGAAAGCATCGAATTAGATGAATCGACCTACAGCAACACCTATGGAAAATTCATCGTGCAACCGTTGGAGCGCGGTTTCGGCGTTACCATCGGTAACGCCTTTCGACGCGTCCTGCTCTCATCCATTCCCGGTGCCGCCATCACCCTGTTCCGGGTGGATAACATTCTGCATGAGTTCAGCACGATCCCGGGCGTGAAGGAAGATGTGTCCGAAATCGTGCTCAACCTCAAACAGGTTCGGCTGAAATTGATCGACAAACGGCCGGATCGGGTGCTGGTTCCTCTCAAGGGGCCCAAAATCGTCACCGCCGCCGACATCCAGGGCCAATCGACCGATTTTGAAGTGCTCAACCCCGATCTCTACATTGCGACCCTCAACGCCGACGCCGATTTCACTATGGAGCTGCGCATCGGCCGCGGCCGCGGCTATGTGCCGGCCGAAGAGAACAAGCAGCCGGATATGCCCTTGGGCACGATCCCCATCGATTCGGTCTTCACCCCCATCGTCCGCGTGACCTATAACGTCGAAACCACCCGCGTCGGACAAAAGATCGATTACGAACGACTGATCCTGGAGATCACCACCGACGGCAGCATTACGCCGGACGACGCCCTCAGCTTTGCCGGCAAACTGCTGCGTGATCATATTCAGCTCTTCATCAATTTCGACATCGACACTCAGGAAGAAGAGCCGGCTGAGGTGGACGAAGAGGCCATCCGCATCCGCAAACTGCTGCGCATGACGGTCGACGAGCTGGAACTGTCCGTACGTTCGCATAACTGCCTGATGGCCGCCAACATAAAAACCATCGGCGATCTGGTGCGGCGCGACGAACAAGAGATGCTCAAGTTCCGCAACTTTGGCCGCAAATCGCTCTCTGAACTTTCCAAGATCCTGGAAGAAAAAGGCATTCACTTCGGCATGGATGTGGACAGCTATTTGCGCAAAGGGGATGACTAGTCAGACCGCCCCATGCCTATCAACGACAGACGTGAAGGATTGAATTCATGAGACACCAAAAATCAGGCCGCAAGCTCGGCCGCACCCATAGCCACAAGAAAGCCACCCTGGCGAACTTGGCCTTGGCCCTCTTTGAACACAAGAGCATCATCACCACCACGCCCAAGGCCAAAGAAGCCCGTACCACGGTCGAACGCATCATCACCTTCGCTAAAAAAGGCGATCTGGCGGCGCGCCGCGAAGTCCTGCGCACCATCCAGGATAAAGATCTGGTCAAGCAGATTTTTGAAGAGATCGCGCCCAAATATGCCGAGCGCAAGGGCGGCTACACCCGCATCGTCAAGCTGGGAAACCGCAGCGGCGATAACGCGGATATGTCCATTTTCGAACTGGTGGGCTATGAAAACCTGAAAATGGAAAAGATCGAGAAACAGCGGCAGAAACGCCAGGAGAAGAAAAAGCAGCAGCAGAAAGCAGCCGAGGCGGCCGCTAAAGAGAACGAAAAGCAGGAAAGCCGCGAAGAAAAAGAGAAATGATCCTTCCCGCGAGACGACCGCATTTTTCTAGGGCAATCGATTCGATTGCCCTTTTTGTTAAGCCGTCTGGTGAAGGCCGAAACGGCAAACTTGTTTACTTTGATCAATTTTCTTTTTACATTAACGGAATCTTTTCCGGCCTTGCCGGAGTTAAAAGGAACAGACTGCGGCGGATTCGTCTTCAGCCGCCGGAAGCCTGCTTGCAGCAGGCCCCTCGAGCTATTTAACCGCGTATCAGGATGGCAATGAAACCATTACTTGCACTAGGTCTGGCCGCATCTCTTCTCGCTGCCGGTTGTACGCACGATAAGCCGCTGCCCAGCGGCTTTGATGATCTGCAGCGGCCTGACAAGGGGGAGCTGAAAACCGTAGAGCTGCGCGCGGTCGACAGCGGCCGCTTTTGGACCGCACCGGTCGTCGGACTGGCGCCCACCTTGCTGTTCGGACAGTTCGCCGACACCCGTTCTTTTCTGCTTTTACAATTCTCCGGCCTGAGTGAAATCGACACGGCCAACGTCCGTTCGGCCACCGTGTATCTCCACCAAGTGAGCCGGTTCGGCGACGGCGACGCCTTTTCCGCCATCGTGCGCCCGGTCACCGCCGAATGGACGGAATCCGAAGTGGCGTGGGACAAAGCCAAGAATCACTATGATCCAGCCGTCGAGTGGGGCCGCTTCGAGGTTCCGGCTGCTGATTCCGGCTGGTTCTCCTTTGCCCTGGACACCACTGCGGTGGACGGATGGATCCGCGACGCCAGTAAAAATTTCGGCGTGCTGCTCGAATTCAACCAGGCTGATTACATGGCGGTGCTGAATTCCAGCGACAGCGACACTTCGGCCGGCTACGGCCGTTTCGTTTACACCACCCGCGCCGGCGTTCTCGACACCGTTGTCAGCACGATCTCCAAAGACGCCAGTCTGCTGATCCATCAGGGAGCGGTGGCTGCAGAGACGCTGGAACCGCGTCCGGACCGACTGTGGATCGATGACGCCGCCGGTTATCGCTCTCTGCTGCGCTTTGACCTGAGCAGCCTGCCTGGGAATGCTACGGTGCACCACGCGGTGCTCACGCTTCATATCGATCAATCGGCCAGCACTCTGCCAAAGGGCGGTCTGGCGATCACCTGCAACGCGGTGGTCAACGACTCGCTCTGGCGGCCGGCCACTCTGGCCGCCGACACGCTTGCCACCTATCCCGGAGGCTATGCGTACAGCGACCAGTCCCAGCTGGTTTTCTCCGGAACCACGGCGACCCGAGCCATGGCCGCTCTGGTGCAGAACTGGGTGCTGCGTAATCCGCCCAATTACGGCATGCTGTTGACCGGTCCCTACGGCGCCGATGCCGCCCGCATCAGCCTGTACACCGGCGTGGATCAACCGGAGTATACGCCCAAAATTGAAATCACCTATTCCATACCGCCGACCACCAAGTTTTAACCTTCGAGTCTGATATGTTTGCATCGCGCATAAAGAAACTCTTGCTCGTCAGCGCTGTTCTGGCGTCCGCCGCAGGAAGCCCTGCTCGGGCGGATTCCTATTACTCCTCCTTCGGCCTCGGTCTGCCCAGGTATTATGTTTCACAAAAGGCTACAGGCATGGGCGGCGCCGGGATCGGGATCGCAGATCCCTTTGCCCTTAACACGATGAATGCGGCGGCCAATCAGACAGGCGTCGCCACCTGCCTGGGCGTGCAGTTCGACTATGAATGGGTTCAAAGCGCCAGCACGCTGGGCGAAGTGCAGACCGCCAACGGCAATGCCGCGGGCGTGCAATTTATCTTTCCTTTGAAAAATCGAATCACTTTTATCAGCCTGCTGCGGCCGTTGACCATTTCCCGGTTTATGCTCAAGGCGGACCTGAAAGCCGATACGCTGACCTATTCCCACATCATCAAAGGCAACGGAGGTCTGTCCGCCGGAAGCTTGGGATTGCAATACAACCTCAACGACCGAGTGATGGTCGCCGGTCTGATCAATTTCAATTTCGGCACGATCAAAGAAGAGTGGCAATACACTTTTGCGCCCTCGGGCTATGTCAATTCCGACGATCAGTACAACAGCCATCTCTCCGGCATCACCTATGATCTGGGCGTGCTGCTCAAGCCGGTGCAGCGGCTGGGCGTGGGATTGATTTACAAAACTGGACGCGATTTGAAGCAAAAGACCGACATTTCGGCCAGCAGCGGCTTTTCCCAGACTTTGCCCGAAGGGACCATTCGTTACCCAGGCGCCTTCGGCTTCGGCGTTTCGTTGTCCGTAGCCAAGACCGTGTGGGCGTTGGATTATTATCAACAGGACTGGAGCGCCTACCGGGTCAACGGCGTTTCGCGCGAGGCGTTCAAGGACTATCAGCGCATCGGCGGCGGTGTGGAATATTCGCAGAGCAGCCGGCCCACAGATCGTTACCTTCAGCGCATCGCCTGGCGTCTTGGCGCCTATTCCGCACAGCTGCCGTACGCCAACGCCGCCGGCGACGCAGTGGGCGAACAGTTCATCACCGCCGGCGTTTCATTGCCTTTCAAGCGGGACAACGGCCGCATCGACATGGCCGTGGAACTCGGCCTGCGCGGAGAGCGCACGCATTTTCTCTATGAGGAAAAGATCCTGCGGTTTTCCGTCAGTGTGATGGGGCGCGAGCGCTGGTTTGCGACCGGCAGAAATTGAGCGCGGCGCCTGTCCTGCTTCACTCATCCTTGCAGAAGGAGTCCCCATGTCCATTGCCATCGCTTCGGACCACGCCGGGTTTGCCTTGAAAAAGGCCTTGGTGGAGTACCTGGAACGCCGCCATGTGGAATTTCTCGATCTGGGGGTGCGCTCTGAGGAGCGGGTCGATTATCCGGATTACGGCTATGCGGCGGCCCAGGCGGTCGCCTCCGGGCAGTGCACCATGGGCATCATCATCTGTGGCACCGGCATCGGCATCTCTATCACCGCCAACAAAGTGCGCGGAATCCGCGCCGCTCTTTGTTGTTCCGAGTATATGGCCGAGATGGCGCGCAAACATAACGACGCCAATGTGCTGGCCCTGGGCGGCCGAGTGATCTCCCCGGAATCGGCGGAAAAAATAGTCGAGGTTTTTCTCAACACCGACTTTGAGGGGGGACGACATGCGCAGCGGGTGCAAAAAATTCATCAATTGACGCAGAGGTAGACTAAACCATGAAAGAACTGCAGCAGAGCGATCCCGCGGTGTTTGCCGCCATCCGCCAAGAACTCCAGCGCCAAAACGAAAAGCTGGAATTGATCGCATCGGAGAATTTTGTCAGCCCGGCGGTTCTGCAGGCGATGGGCCAGGTGATGACCAACAAGTACGCCGAGGGGTATCCGGGCAAACGTTATTACGGCGGCTGCGAGCATGTGGACACGGTGGAAGATCTGGCGCGCGAACGGGCGAAGAAGCTGTTCAACGCCCAGCACGCCAATGTGCAACCCCATTCCGGCTCGCAGGCGAATATGGCGGCTTATTTCAGCTTTGTCCGTCACGGCGATACGGTGATGGGCATGGACCTGTCGCACGGCGGCCACCTCACCCACGGCAGCCCGGTCAATTTTTCCGGACGGTTTTTCAACATGGTCCATTACGGCGTCGGCCGGGACGGCCTCATCGACATGAATCAGGTGGAAACCATTGCGCTGCGCGAGCGGCCGAAATTGATCATCACCGGCGCCAGCGCCTACGGCCGTAAGATCGATTATGCGGCGTTTCGCACCATCGCCGACCGGATCAACGCCAAACTGATCTCCGATATCGCCCATCCGGCCGGATTGATCGCTGCCGGCGTGATACCCAGCCCGTTGCCCTGGTGTCATGCGGTGACCACCACTACGCACAAGACGCTGCGCGGCCCACGGGGCGGCATGATCCTGATCGGACAGGATGGCGAAAATGACATGGGCGTGACCACGCCCAAGGGAAAGCTCAAGCTGGTTTCCGAGATCATTGACAGCAACGTCTTTCCTGGGTTTCAGGGCGGCCCGCTGATGCACGTCATCGCAGCCAAGGCCGTGGCGTTCCAGGAGGCCCTGCAGCCTGAATTTGCCCTTTATCAGCAGCAGGTGGTCGCCAATGCCCAGGCGCTCAGCGCCGAACTGACAGCGCGCGGCTACCACATCGTCTCCGGCGGTACGGATACGCATGTGATGCTGCTGGATTTAAGCGACCATGGTCTGACCGGCCGGGAAGCGGAAAAGGCTCTGGAAGCGGCCGGCATCACAGTCAACAAGAACATGGTGCCGTTCGACCGTCAAAGCCCCTTTGTCACCAGCGGCATTCGCCTGGGCACTCCGGCCATGACCACGCGGGGGATGCGGGAGCCTGAGATGCGGCAGATCGCCGGTTTCATCGACCGGGTGCTCTCCCATTCGACGGATACGGCGATCCAGCAGCAGGTGCTCGGCGAAGTGAAGGAGCTCTGCGGCCGCTTTCCCCTGTATGCCGAGAAGCGTTGATTAATTTCTTGGAGAAAAGCGATATTTTCGTTAAGTTGTAGGAACAGCCGTGTTATAGAGCGTTGGCCTTTGTCCGGGATGAGCCATGAGATGTCCCTTCTGCAGTTATCACGACAGCAAAGTGATCGACTCGCGTACGCGGGACGGGGGCCGTACCATTCGCCGAAGACGCGAATGCCTGAAATGCCGGCGACGCTTTACCACCCGGGAGCAGGTCGATGACATACCGCTCTGGGTTATCAAACAGGACAATCGACGCGAAGAGTTCGACCGGCAAAAGCTGGTGCGGTCGATCCAAATCGCCTGCATCAAACGACCAATCAGCATGGGCGCCATCGAGCAAATGGCGGCCAAAATCGAGAACAGCCTGCGCGACGAGGGCATCGACGAGATCGAATCCAGCGTCATCGGCGAAGCGGTGTTGGCGGAGCTGCGCAGCCTGGATGAGGTGGCCTATGTCCGTTTCGCCTCTGTGTATCGGAACTTTCAGGCTAAGGCGGAATTTTTAACTGAACTGAAGCAGCTGAAATGACAGGGTGAGTCGCGAACTTGCACTCTGTCTTAAATCCATGCCCGCAGACGGCCGGATATCAGCCCTCTGCGATTTTTTTATCATCCCTACATACAAGCGCGGATTTTTTTGAGCGAATGAAAACAGAGCAAGCCCCAGAACCGAATGGCCCGAACGATTCATCCAAGCCGTTGGATCCAGCCGGAGACGGTTATCCCACCGAGGAAAGCTATGTGAATTCTTTAAACGCACAGGCTGAAGAACCGAAGCAGTCCGACACGACGACGCCGGCTGAGGAAACACCGCAGGCTGAAATTGAGCAAGGTCCGATCGCCAAGGCCCGCCGCGCCGCTAAAAAAGCGGTGGACCCGGAAAAGCGTATGCCCTTTCTCGATCACTTGGAAGAGCTGCGCTGGACCCTGGTGCGCAGTCTGGCGGCGGTCATGGTGTGCGCCATCCTGGCTTACATCTATTCTAAAGAGATTGTGGTGCTGTTGCATCGGCCGGCGCCGGACGTGAAACTGATTTTCCTTTCGCCCACCGAAGCGTTCATGACTTATCTCAAAGTGGCGCTGTATGCCGGGCTGGTGATCGCGTTGCCGTATGTATCGTGGGAGTTCTGGCGTTTTATCGTTCCCGGCCTGTTGGCCAAAGAGCGAAAACTGGTGCCGCCCATCGTGCTGTTTACGGTCGTATGCTTTTTACTCGGCGCTGCGTTCGCCTACTTTATCGTCATCCCTTTTGGACTCAAGTTCCTCGTCATAGGATTTCAGAACGATTTTCTCACCGCCAACATCACCATCGGCAAATACCTGGGCTTTGTGATGACCATGGTTCTGGTGTTCGGCGTGGTGTTTGAACTTCCGGTGCTCGCTTATTTCCTCAGCCTCATCGGCCTGCTGACGCCGCAATTTCTCCGCAGTAAGCGGCGCTATGGGATTGTGATTATTTTCATCGTGGCGGCCATCATTACGCCGCCGGATGCGTTCACCCAGTCTATGCTCGCGATCCCCTTGCTTATTCTTTATGAGATCAGCATCTGGGTGTCCGCCGCCGTGCAGCGCAGCAAGAAGCGAAAGGCGGCCTTACAGAGTTGAGCCAAGAGCCATCGGCGTGGAGGCGCTTTGACGTCCGGTTCCGGATACATTGATCTGCATGTACACTCCAATCATAGCGACGGATTAAAGTCGGTGGAGGAGATCGTCTGCAGTGCGGCCGAACGCGGCCTGCGGGCCCTTTCCCTCACCGACCATGATGTGACCACCGGCCTGGCGGAAGCGTTCGAATCCGGCGCCCGCCACGGGGTGGAGATCGTCCCAGGCATCGAGATCAGCTCCTATTGCGACGGCCTCGAAACCCATCTGCTCGGTTATTTCATCGACCCCCTCAATCCCGCGCTCACCGAGTTCAGCAACAATTTCCGCCGCTTCCGTACGGAGCGGGCGCGGGAGATACTGCACAAACTCACACAACAGGGCATCGACATCCCTTTTGAACTTTTGCAGTTGCGTGCCGGCCATTCCTCCATCGGCAGGCCGCACATTGCCGATCTTTTAGTGGAAGAGGGGGTTGTTTTTTCCTTTCAGGAGGCGTTCAACAAGTTTCTCGCTGAACATCGTCCCGCCTATGTGCCCAAGATCAAGGTGAACGCGGACGAGGCGATCGCGCTGATCCACGCGGCCGGCGGCCTGGCGGTAGTCGCCCATCCCGCGGTGGGCGTCACTGATGCGGTGATCCATCGCCTGATCGCCTGCGGCCTGGACGGCCTGGAAACTCTGCATCCCAAGCATCAACCCTATCACATTCAGCATTATCAGGAGCTGGCTGCCAAGACCGGATTAGTGGAATCCGGCGGTTCGGATTGCCACGGCGCACGGCAAGGAGAGTTGATGCTCGGCTGCATGATGGTGCCCTATCATTTTTTGGAAAAATTAAAATCGAGACTGGCGTCCCGCACGGTTTCAGTCTCCCGGACTGGTTGACATCCATGCACACTGAATCTTCCGTCACTCTGACCTTTCTGCCCAAACGCATCTCGGCACAATTTCCCGCGGGCATCACCATCCTCGAAGCGGCGCGCCGGCTCGGCATCGATCTGTCGGCCTATTGCGGCGGCAACGGCGTATGCGGCCGCTGCCGGGTGCGTGTGCACGACCTGGATATTCCGCCGTCTGAAGAGGACCAGGTTCACTTGAGCGCAGAAGAGCTGCGCCAGGGCTGGCGGCTGGCCTGCACCAGTCTGGTCTACGCCGACGGCACGGTCGCCGTGGCCGAGGCCGCTGCAGACGAAGAACGGGATATCCTCAGCGAGGGTGAAACACGCCGGGTGGCCCTGCAGCCGGCGGTGCGCGCTCTTCCGGTCACCACAGCGACGCCGGATCTGCACCGTACGGTCTCTGACGAAGAGTTGTTGCTGGAGGCGTTGCAGTCTGCAGCGCCGGCGGCACAGCTGTCGCCGCTGCTGCTGCCGCAGATGAGCGAGCAGTTGCGGCAATATCATTTTTCCGCCACAGCGATCCTTATTGATGATCTGGTGGCGGACCTGCAGCCGCCTGATCAGGGCCGGATCTATGGTCTGGCGGTGGATTTGGGCACCACCACCGTGGTGAGCAAACTCATCGATCTGACCAGCGGCAGCCATCTTGCCACCGCCGCCCGGCTGAACGCACAGCGCAGCTATGGCGAAGACGTCATCGGCCGCATCTCCTACGCCTCCACCAGCCGGGAACACACCCTGCGGCTGCAACAGGCGGTGATCGACCTGCTCAATGACAGTATCGCCGAGATGTGCCGCGCATGCAACGTCGAAGCCCGGCACATCTATCAGGCGGTCATCGCCGGCAACACAGTGATGCAGCATCTGTTGCTGGGTTTGGATGCAAAATATCTTGCCCAGATGCCCTATGTGCCCGTTTTTCGACGCAGTCAGAAACGCCTGGCTGCGGACCTGGGTCTGGCTTTGCACCCGGCCAGCCAGATTTATTTTATGCCGATCATCGGCCGTTTCGTCGGCGGCGACACCAGCGCCGTGCTTCTCTCATTGGCGGAAAAGCAGACGGGCATCTGGCTGGCAGTGGATATCGGCACCAACGGAGAAATGATTCTGGCCAAAGACGGTCAATTTTGGAGCACTTCGGCGGCTGCGGGGCCGGCTTTTGAGGGTGCTGCCATCAGCCAGGGCATGCGCGCCGGCGAAGGCGCCATCGACCGTGTTTCCAGCCATGCAGGCCGCTGGGATATCCACGTCATCGGCGATGGGCCGGCCACCGGCATCTGCGGCTCCGGTCTGATCGACGCCGTCGGTGCGCTGGTTCAAACCGGGTGCCTCGATTTCACCGGACGCCTGCAGCCCGATGGCGTGCTGCCGATCATCCGCGGCGAGGATCAGAGCGAAACGATCAGCTTGAGCGGCCCGGCCGGCGGCGAGGTTCGGCTTTCGCAAAAAGATATTCGCGAGGTGCAGCTGGCCAAGAGCGCCATCGCCTCAGCGATTCAAATCCTGTTAAAGGCCGCCGGCGTCGGCGTGGAGGAACTGGATGCCCTTTATTTGGCCGGCGCCTTTGGCCAGTACATCCGCAAGGATATGGCAAAGGCCATCGGTCTGCTGCCGAACATCCAACTTGATAAAATCCATTTCATCGGCAACGCGGCTTATGTGGGCGCCGAGCTGGCGCTTCGTTCAACGATCGAACGGGCATGGATCGAACGAATGGCCGGCCGAGTGCAGTATGTAGAGGTGGCGGGCGACCCGGAATTTCAAACTATTTTCAGCGATCATCTCTTTTTCCCCACCAGCGAGCAGCCGGTGCAAGCTCCGGCCAGGTGAGCCACAAGCACGAGCGGAAGGACCTCATCCATGCTGAACGAGAAACTTGAACAAGCGGCAGCCATCCTCAACGAGCAGCAGATCGATGCCTGGCTGATCTTTGTGCGCGAGACCTCTGCCACGCCCGATCCCATCTTGGATCTGATCGTCGGCGCCTCGGTGGTCTGGCCGGCCGCCTTTCTGTTGAGCCGCAATGGGACCAAAGCGGCGTTCGTCGGCGCCATCGATGCCGCAGGCGTGCAAATGCGGACGCCGTTTCCGGTAGAGGCGTACAAGACCACGATCAAAGACCCTCTGCTCCGGCTATTGCAGCAGTTGGATCCACAGACCATCGCCATCAACTATTCGCGCGATGATGTGATGGCCGATGGTTTGACCCACGGTCTGTATTTGATGCTGTGCGACTATCTGCAGGGAACGCCGTACCTGCAGCGGTTGGTCTCCAGCGAAAAGATCATCGCCTCTCTGCGCGGCCGCAAATCCGCGGGCGAGCTGAAAGCCATTCGTGAGTCTATCGCAGAGACGCTGGATATTTTTGATAAAGTCACTAGTTGCCTACGACCGGGGCTCAGCGAACAGGATGTGGCCGAGGTGGTGAATCAGGAGCTGCGGAAAAAGGGGCTGACGCCCGCCTGGGGAGCAGACCATTGTCCTTCGGTTTTTACCGGTCCGGATACGGCGGGCACGCACGCAGGGCCCACAGGCCGCAGAATCGAACCCGGCCATATCATCAATATGGATTTCGGCGTTGCGAAAAACGGTTATGTGGCGGATCTGCAGCGAACCTGGTATGTGCTGCGGCCTGGCGAAAAGCAGGCGCCTGCTGAAGTGCAGCGCGGATTCGACGTCATTCGACAGGCCATTGAAAAAGCCACGGCCGCACTGAAACCCGGCGTAGCGGGCTGGGTCGTGGATGCCGCGGCGCGCGATCACATCGTTCAGTCAGGCTATGAGGAATATCCTCACGCTCTGGGTCATCAGGTGGGCCGCAGCGCTCACGACGGCGGCGGTTTGCTGTCGCCCAGGTGGGATCGCTATAAAAACTTGTCCTTTTTGCCGATCGAGCAAGGCCAGGTCTACACTATTGAACCGAGGTTGACAGTCGCAGGTCATGGGGTGGTGACGGTGGAGGAGATGGTCGTGGTCACCAAGGACGGCTGTGAGTTTTTGTCCACACCGCAGCTTGAGCTCATGTGTGTGGGGGGATGAGCTCTGCGGCCTGAGCAGGCGGAAAAAGCAGGTCCGCGCACGCCGCTGTTGGTCAGCGGGTGATTCCGCATCAAGGGCAAAACGGCCGGGTCATACGAGAGAAGCAGGCCCGCATGCACTCTCGTTGCGCAACGCTGTCCTTGCGGATCGGCCTTGACCAAGCGCCGTCAGCCGCTGACAAATGCAAAAGCAGGCGGCGCAACCCCACAGGGGGCTGCGCCGCTGTTCTCACATCGACCGATTTTTCATCCAGCGGTAAGCGACCGTGTGATAGATCACCAGGGCGGCGCCGCCGAAGAGAGCTGCAAACGCGACCGTATACTCCTCCTGTGCGTCCGGCATCATCCGGCCGATAAAAATGGCCAGGCCGATGGCAATAAGCACCATTCCCCATTTCAGCGCACTTGGGAGATGGGCCTCAGTGGGCTTTTCGAACAGAACCTTGACTTTATCGTCCACCAGCCCTTTTTCGATCAACAATTTGCGCGTCTTGTAATCCAGCAGAATCCGCCAGGCATAGACGAAAGAACCGAAAATTACGATCGGCACAATCACTTCGGACATCATGGGTTTCTCCTTTTCTTGAATAATTTGTCGGCTTCTGTTCTATTCGACCGGCGGCGGCTGAAAAGGTTGCAGGAGGACGAAAAAAACGATATGCAACTATTTCCTTTTGAATCGGTCTAATCAACTATGAGCGAAACAGAGGATAGATTGCTGGTCGAGACCGTCCTTTCCGGGGAACCGTACGCTTTTAAGCCGTTCATTCTCAAGTATCAGCGACTGGTCGGCGCCATCGTCAGCCGCATGGTGGCCAACCGGGCTGACCGGGAAGATGTGGGGCAGGATATTTTTGTCAAGCTGTACCGACATCTGGCTTCGTTTCAATTCAACGCAAAATTATCCACCTGGGTGGCGACGGTTGCTTATAACACCTGCCTGCATTATCTGCAAAAGAAGCGCATACCGCTGCTGGCGGACATGCGGGAGGGGGAGGAGGCAGATCCTTTTGCTGCAGTGGCCGACGCTCTGCCCGATCCAGCCCGGCGTTATGAGGCTGAGGAATTGAATGAACGAATCCAGCGCGCCATTGCCGGCCTGCCGCCGGTATATGCGACCGTGCTTTCGCTCTATCATATGCAGGAAATGAAGTATCAGGAGATTGCCCAAGTGATGCAGTTGCCAGAGGGGACCGTGAAGAGCTATCTGTTTCGCGCCCGCAGCAGTATCAAACGACAACTGGCTGGTCTGCAGGGCGAGGAGGAGTTATGAACAGCCGGCATCTGGACGATGAACGAATACAGAATTATCTGGACGGCGGCCTGACCGCTGCAGAGAATGCCGAGGCACAGGGTCATCTCGCAGAGTGCGACGAATGCCGTCGGCAGATGGAGTGGTACCAAAAGATCTATGCCGGATTGGGCGCTGGGGAGCCTGAGCTCTTTTCCAGTCAGTGGCAGGACCGCGTGCTGCAGGCGGTCGAGGGAGAATCGCTCGGATTTTTACATCATCAGCTGCGGCAGGTGTTTGCCGGCGTGGCTGTGGTCCTGGGGCTGTTCAAGGTCAGCAGTCTTTTTATGGACTATGGGAGCGTTGTCCAGTCTTTTCGCAGGCCGTTCCTACCCTCGTTGCATTCGATTTTTGCCGGTTTCAAATTCACCGCCGATCTGGCGGCCTGGCTGCACAGCCTGTCGCCTCATCTACCCCTGATCGCCTCTATCATCGCCGCCTTGCTTTTTATTCTGCTCCTCGATCGCCTTCTGAGCAAGGCCCGCCTGAGGCTGCTGGTCACCGGCAAATAGAGCAGCCGCTGCGGATCGCGCTAGAACCAGGGCTTGAGCTGATCCCAGGATTCCTGCAAACCCTGCGACAGCACTTTAGTGTGGCCGGTGACCGGCATAAAGTTGGTATCCCCACTCCAACGCGGCACGATGTGAAAGTGGAGGTGATCATCGATGCCCGCGCCTGCGGTTCTCCCCAGATTCATGCCGATGTTGAATCCATGCGGTTTCAGCTGTTGCGTCAGGATGGTTGTGCATCGGCCCAGCAAGCTCATCATCTCGCTCTGTTCCGCAGCGGTCAGGGCATCCAGGTCGGCCGAATGGCGGTAGGGAACGACCATCAGATGGCCGTTGTTGTAGGGATAAAAATTCATGATGACAAAGCAGGCGGCGCCGCGATGAAGGATCAGGTTCTCCCGGTCCTGGTTTTGCTTCGGCTTGTCGCAGAAAATGCAGCCGCTCGGCTTTTCCTGCAGTATATACTCCATGCGCCAGGGCGCCCACAGCTTTTTCATAGATTTCCTCTTTGATCGGTTTGCCGGCCGAAATGGTTCGCGTTCAATAAAAAAGCACACCGTTTTTCCAGCTGAGAGAAAAGGATGTGCTTGGACAATCAAAGCCGCCCTGTGCCGCATGCCTGCCGGGTCGAAAGAACGGCATTTATTCCGACAAGCAGAAAGCGCAGGGCCTCCTGCGCTTTCTGGCTTGCAGGTCTATTGTTTTTCCGCCTGTGCTTCCTGAATGACTTTGACCTCCACCTCTTTGGGCATCGGATCATAGTGGGATAGTTTCCGAGTATAGCTGGCGCGGCCCGAGGTCAGGGAGCGCAGGGTGGAGGCGTAGTTGTGCAGCTCGGCCAACGGAACTTTGGCTTTGACCATTTGGAACCGGCCGCGCGCCTCGATGCCGAGGATGCGGCCCCGCCGGCTGTTGAGATCGCCCATGATGTCGCCCATGCTCTCCTCCGGACATTTCACCTCCACATCGTAGATGGGCTCCAGAAGAATGGGCTTGGCCGAGGTGATGCACATCTTGAACACTTCGCGGCCGGCGATCTGGAACGCGATGTCCTTCGAGTCCACCGGGTGCTCCTTGCCGTCGTAGACAATGGCCTTGACGTCCACAATTTTATAGCCGGCGATGGCGCCTTCCTCCAGCAACTGGCGCACACCCTTTTCGATGGAGGGGATGAACGGGCCGGAGATGGCGCCGCCGACGATCTGGCTTTCGAACTCGAATCCGGCGCCGCGCGGCAGGGGTTCGATGCGCATCCATACTTCGGCGAACTGGCCGGCGCCGCCGGTCTGTTTCTTGTGACGGTATTTTTCATCCGCCTTGCCGGTGATGGTCTCGCGATAGGGGATCTTGGGCTTCTTTTGTTCCACTTCCACGCCGTAACGCTCTTTCAGCCGCTGAATGATGACCGCCAGATGGGTATCGCCCTGACCGGACAACACCGTCTGTTTCAATTCAGGATTGATTTCCACGGTAAAGCTGGGATCGGTCTCATGCAGCGTATGCAGGCCGGTCGAGATCTTGTCTTCGTCGCCTTTACTTTTAGGCGCCACCGCCACTTGCACCACCGGTTCCGGAAATTCGATGGCCGGCAGTTTGATCGTCGAACGCTTGTCCGCCAGGGTGTCGTTGGTGTGGGTGTTTTTAAGCTTCACCAGCGCGCCGATGTCGCCGGCTTTGAGCAGCCCGATCTCTTTGCGGTTCTTGCCCGTAAGTTCGTAGATCTGGCCTATTTTTTCCGTGATCCCCTGGGTCGTGTTCGCCACCTCATCGCCCGATTTCACCTGGCCGGAATAGACGCGGATCAGCGACAGCTCTCCCACGTGCATCTCCGACAGCGTCTTGAACACAAAAGCGCTGAATGAGGGCGAGTTCAACTCCACTTTCACCTCTTTGCCGGCGTTGTCTGCGGCAAAGACCGGGCCGCGATCCGCGGGTGATGGGCCATAGCTGCCGATAAAGTCCAGCAGCGGCTGGATGCCATAGTTCTTGGCGGCGGCGCCGCAGAGCACCGGATAGATTTTGCACGCCGCAATGCCGCTGGCCAGACCCTTGTTGATCTCCTCTTCGCTCAGTTCGCCGGCTTCGAAATATTTTTCCAGAATGGCGTCGTCGCTTTCGGCGATCTTTTCAATCAAAGCGCCGCGCAGGGCTTTGGCTTTGTCGAGCAAGTCCGCGGGTATCTCTTCGACCTTGGTCTTGCCGCTCTGATCCGTCAGAAAGGTGATTTTTTTCATCGACAGCAGATCAATCAGACTGTCGAACCCCTCGGCCTCCTGGACCGGGAATTGCGCGGCCACCACGTTGTTGCCATAGCTTTCCTGCGCCTGGCTCAGCGTCTGTTCAAAGTTCGAGTGTTCCCGATCGATCCGGTTGACGAAAAACAGACGCGGCAGTTTATATTTGTCGCATATTTCCACCACCGTCTCCGTGCCCACCTCCACGCCGGAATAGGCGTCCAGCAGGACCACCGCCAGGTCGCTGACGCGCATGCCGCAGAGCACTTCCCCGATAAAGTCCGGGCGCCCGGGCAAGTCCAGTATGTTGATCTTGTTCTTTTTCCAGTCCATGGTCATCAGTGCGGAGCTGATGGATATTTTGCGTTCGATTTCATCGCTGCGATAATCGGATACCGTAGTGCCGTCGTCCACACGGCCGAATCGGGTGGTGATGCCGGCGGAAAAAAGCATGGCCTCCGCCACCGTCGATTTGCCGGTGGACTGATGCGAAACGAGGCAGATATTGCGGATGTCGCTGGGACTAAAATCTTTCACATCGTCCTCCTGTTGTCAACGCACATGTCTGCGCGTTCTTTGGATGGTTAGAATAATATTTGCAATGGTCTATTTATTTCGATTCTTTCGGCCCCTGGCGCCCTGTCGCCGCTCGTTTACGCAGCTGATGCTTTAACACGCGTCCGGTGGGACTCTTGGGCAGTTGATCGCAGAACTCGATATAGCGCGGTGATTTGTAAAAGGGCAGATTGTTGCGGCAAAAGTCGATCAGCTCCTCTGAACCGCAGGTGCCGCCCGGTTTACGCACCACGTAGGCCTTGACCTCTGATCCTTGTACGGAATCCGGCGTCGCCACTACAGCCACTTCGGCCACTTCGAAATGCTGTTTGAGGATCGCCTCCACCTCAAAGGAGTAAATATGAAACCCGCCTTTGATGATGATGTCGTCCTTGCGCTCCTGAATAAAGAGATAATGATCCTCGTCGAGATAACCCATGTCGCCGGAGAACAGCCAGCCGTTTTTCAATCGTTCCGCCGTCTGTTGGGGATAACCGTAATAGCCGGTCATGTTGCTCGGGCTGTTGATCCAGATCTCGCCGATCTGATTGGGCCGCAGCGGGGCGCCCTGTTCATCGCGAATCTGGATGTCGACGCCGATCAAGGGCAGGCCGACGGAGCCGATTTTGCGATCCAGGTTCAACCGGTGGGCGCTGACCAGCGGCCCGGCCTCGGTGAGGCCGTAGCTTTCAAGGATCAGGGTGTTGAATTTCGATTCAAATGCGTGCAAAACCTCCGTCGCTAAATAACCGCCGTAGCTGAGGCAGAGCTTGAGGGAGGGCGTTTCCGCCGGGACCTGCGTGCAGTCCGCCAGAGCGCGGAACATGCCCGGCGCAGCCGGCAGAAAGGTCACCCGGTTGGCCGCGATCATCTCGATCACCGAGGCGGCGACGAATTTGGGCGCCAGCACCAGCGTAGCGGCGCTGATAAAAACGGCGTTCATCGCCAGCGTCTGTCCCAGCGGATGGAACAGCGGCATGACGCCCGCCACTTTATCCTCGGCCGTCAGGTGGAACATTTCGCAGCAGGTCGCCGCGTTGCTCTCCAGCGCCGCGTAAGACAATACTGCACCCAGCTCCTCTTCCGATGATCCCATGGTATAGCAGATCACGGCTGGATCTTGCTCTGCAACCGCACACGGCTCCGCCATCGGCTGAGATTGCGCCATCAGACGGGTCAGCGGCACGCAGGAGGCGGGCATTCTATCGCCTAGGATGATGACCTGCCCGCAGCCCGGGCTCTCTCTGACCGCCTTCAACACATGCGGTAAAAAGCCGGTCCATGAGATGATGGCTTTGGCCCCGCTCTGCTGTAAATAGTAGGCCAAGGCCTTTTGATGGCTCATGATGTTGAGCGGTACGGGTACAGCGCCGAGGTAGAGGGTGGCATAATAACTGATGGGGAAGTGGGGCAGGTTGGGCAGCATGATGGCGACCCGGTCGCCCTGAGCTACCCCCAAGGAGTGCAGCCCCGCTGCGAGGCGTTTAACCGCCTCCAACAAACGTCCATATTCTATTTTTTGATCGCCGAACACCAGGGCGATCTGCTCTGGCATTTTGTTTGCTGATTTGACAAAATGTGATATGAGCGACGACAAATTTGAGCCTGTGGATTTATATTCTCGTAAGGGCGGCGTCCATTTTTAAGCGTAAAACCGCACGATTGCATGAGAAAGCGATTGAATTTATCAGAAACGTTCTTTAAATTCATAAGTCGTGTAAGTTACTTCTAAAGAGCGAAAATGTCAAGAAATTTTTATTCTTCATAGGGTAAGGTGGATTATTTTGTCTAAAGCCGGCGGAAAAAACAGCTTTCAGACCGGACGGTGGATGATCGTTCTGGTTCTGCTCGGCATCATTGGTATGGGCCCTGAACGGATTCTGCGCGCCGGTCAGACCGCAATCAACAAAATGGTCATTTTCACCATGGTGCTGGAAAAGATCGAACGCTTTTATATTGCTGAGCGCGATCCCAATGAGTTGATGGAACAGGCCATTCGAGGCCTGGTGTCGGACCTGGATCCCCATTCCAGCTACCTGTCGGCTGCGGAGTACAACGACTGGAAACGGCGCTCGCAGAGCTATTCGGGCGTCGGCCTGAACTACCGGGTTCAATCCGGAGGGCTGGTCGTCACCTCAGTGCTCAACAACAGCCCGGCGGAGGAGAAAGGCGTGCGCGCCGGCGACCGAATCCTGCGCGTGGACGGCAAAATGGTCGAATATCTCGATGCCGCTGACCTGGACGCCATTCTGCAGGACGATAGCCGGCCCAGCGTGAAACTGCAGATCGAGCGCACCGGCGCCGGCCTCCTGACCGTGGAGCTGATGAAACGTTATCTGGTGCTCCCCAGCATCGCCGCTGCCTTTATGATCACCGACTCTACCGGCTATATCAAGATCACCCGTTTTACCGAAGCCACGGCTGCTGAATTGGATCGTACCATGACGGAACTGGGCCGGCAGGCGCCCAAAAGCCTATTGCTGGACCTACGCGACAATCCCGGCGGTCTGCTGATCAGCGCGGTGCAAATAGCCGATCGTTTTCTTCGCCCCGACCGAGTGATCGTCAGCACCGCCGGCCGCACCGCAGAGTCCTCTTCCCGGCATGTTTCCACCCACAACCGGAAATATCCGCCTTTGCCCATGATCGTTCTGGTCAACGAAGCGTCGGCCAGCGATTCGGAAATTCTTGCCGCCGCGCTGCAGGAATGGGACCGGGCTCTGATCGTCGGCCGCCCCACCTTTGGCAAAGGCTCGGTGCAGACTGAATACACGTTTCAGGACGGGTCGGCGCTGTTGCTGACCACCGCGATCTATTTCACGCCTCTGGGCCGCTCCCTGCAGAAAATCAAAGACGATGCATCTGGAGGCAAAAGCTACCGAACTCCCAAAGGCCGAATAGTGCAGGCTGAGACCGGTGTTCATCCAGATGTGCTGCTGGATGCGGATCAGCCCGCCATGTCCGAGACGCTGAAAAAAATCCTCATGGCGCCGGAAAATCCGCTGCTTCGTTTTGTCGAATCCAAATCCTCTACGCAGCTCTCTTCCAACGCGCTTTCGTTTTGCCGTCATTATTCGGTCAGCGAAACAATGCTGCAATCTTTTTATGAGGCGATGAAACGCGAGGGTTTTGCCTTTTCCAACCGCGACCGCCGGCAAAGCGATCAGCTGGTCCGCTTTCTACTCAAACGCGAGATCGCCGGCCTTAACTGGGGCGAAGAGGGGCGCGCCATGGTCACTGCTTTCAGCGATCAGCAGGTGCACAAAAGCCTTACCTATTTGAACAAGGCTCGCGCTCTGACTTTTTAGGCTGTTGCATGCCTCTGGTCAAGCTTTTTAAATTAACCGTTTGATTATCATAGGATTGAAGCGCTGAGGCCGGATCGAATAAAATTCACTTGATAAAATGATGGATTAATCGTATGTTTACTGGCCTGTTTCCGGCCAGCAAAATTCCTGGCTGGCGATGAGCATAACGACAGGCGGAGACAGTCCGGTAACGAATGGATCAACCGACAACACCACACAAGCCCAAAATTCTGATTGTGGATGACATTCCGGTCAACATTCAGTTGTTGCAGAATTATCTGGGTTCCGGGGGATATCAAACCGTGACGGCGTCCAACGGCGAGGAGGCCTTGGCGCGCGTCAAGGAGACGAGGCCGGACATGGTGCTGCTCGATGTCATGATGCCCAAGCTGGACGGTTTTGAGACCTGCCGCATGCTGAAAAAAAACGAAGACACCAGCTATATTCCGGTCATCATGGTCACCGCGCTCAATGAGCTGGAGGACAAGATCAAGGGCATCGAGGCGGGCGCGGATGATTTCATCAGCAAGCCGTTCAACCGGCTGGAGCTGCTGGCCAGGGTGAAATCGCTGTTGCGGGTCAAATTTCTTCACGATCAATTGCAGGAAAAGGTGACGCAGCTCGAGTTGGCGAAAGAGCGGCTGCGCGAAATGGCGGTGACCGACGGCCTGACCCAGCTGTACAATTACCGCTATTTCCGCGAGTATCTCGACCAGGAGATCCGCCGCGCCGCCCGTCATCATTTTTTCGTCTCCCTGGTGATGGTCGATATCGATTTTTTCAAGCATTATAACGATCAGCACGGTCATCCGGCGGGCGACCAGGTGTTGCGCGGCATCGCCAAGCTGATGCGCGACAACATCCGCAGCATCGATGTGGCGGTGCGTTACGGCGGCGAAGAGTTCGTCATGGTTCTGCCGGAGACCAACCGCAGCCAAGCGTGCGTGGTCGCGGAAAAGATCCGGCGCATGGTCGAGAAGCAGCGTTTCCCCCATGAGGAACAGCAGCCCAACGGCAATTTGACCATCAGCGTGGGCCTGGCGGTTTTTCCAGAGGACGCGACCGAGGGGGAGGAACTGATTAAAAAAGCCGACCTGCGCCTGTACATAGCCAAGGGCCAGGGGCGCAATAAAGTGGTCTCTCAGTAAGCGATGAGGCAGCCGTGACCAATTGGATCGGACAACAGCTGAAAAGCAAATTATTTCGTAAACTGTTTCTGTCCACGTTTGCGACGACGCTGTTGCCGCTGTTGGTGATGACGTTTTTCTGGCTGCAGAGCAAGGGCGGCGCGCGGGTGCCGCTGTTTCCCGAATTTTTCAGCGTGATCGTTCTGGCGTTGCTGCTGGCGGGCAGTGTGGCTTTTTTTCTTTCCAAGAACATCACCTCGCCGATCTCCGACCTGACCAAAAGCGCCACCGAGATCGCCCGCGGCAATTTCCAGCACGAGATCAAGGTAGAATCGGACGATGAGATCGGCCGGCTCGGCCGTCTGTTCAATTACATGACCACGGAACTGCGGCGGCTCGATAAAATGAACCTGGCCAAAATCATCGCCGAACGCAACAAGACCCAGACCATTATCAAGAACATCGCCGACGGCGTCATTGTCACGGATCCGCAGTCGCGGATTCTTATCCTCAACGCAGCGGCGGAGAGCTGGTTCGATCTGCGCCAGGAGAAGGCGTTCGATCATCCGTTGCGCGAGTGGATCAAAGAGCCCACCCTGCTGCAGCTCATTCAGGATGCGGTGAAAAACAGGCAGACGGCCCTCTCCGTCGCCGAGATCACGCTGAAAAAGCGCGGCGACTGGAAGCCGCGGATTCTGCAGGCCAAATCGGCGCGGGTGCAGCAGGAGAGCGGCGATCTGATCGGCATTGTGACCATTCTGCGGGACATCACCCAGCAGAAGGAGATCGACAAGATGAAGACCGAGCTGGTGTCCATGGTGGCGCACGAATTGCGCTCGCCGCTCACCAGCATCTCGGGGTTCAGCGAGCTGATGCTCGATTCAGACATCACCCGGCGGCAGTCGACCGAGTACGCCTCGATCATCCTGAAAGAGTCCAATCGTCTGTCCGAATTGATCAACAAGTTTCTCGATATCTCCCGCATCGAATCCGGCCGCATCCAGCCCAAGATGGCGGAGTTGGATCTGCTCGAGACCGTGCAGGTGGTGGTGGGCAGCAACTCCTATTTGGCGGACAAGAAGGGGATCCAGGTGGAGGTGACGGCGCCGGAGGGACTGTCCCCGGTCTGGGCCGACGGCGGCATGATCGAGCAGGTGGTCCTCAACCTGTTCTCTAACGCAGTCAAATACAGTCCGGAGAACAAGCGCGTGGACCTGATGCTGCGGCAGACGGAGAACGAGGTGATTCTGGAGGTGCGCGACCAGGGCTACGGCATTCCGGTCAAATCGCTTCCGCGTATTTTTGATAAATTTTACCGGGTCACGGATCACGAGCAGGTGCGCAATCAGACCGGCACCGGATTGGGCCTGGCCATGGTCAAGCAAATCGTCGAATTGCACGGCGGTAGGGTGGAGGTGGAGAGTGAAGAAAATCGCGGCTCTGTCTTCTCTGTTTTTCTTCCCAAGCTGAGCGCCAACCCCGGCGCAGGGGTTTCTCAGCCTGAGGATGCGGAGATGATCATCCGCTAACGCATGAAGAGGAATCTCCCCCATGAAGAAAGGTAAAGTCCTGCTGGTCGATGACAACACCGACATGGAGCTCATCGGCGAACGCATCTTCGCTCGGGCCGGTTTTGACTATCTTTCCGCCCGCAACGGACACGAGGGATTGGAACTGGCCAAAAGCGCCCGGCCGGACATCATCGTGCTCGACTATATGCTGCCGGACATCAACGGGACGCAGTTTCTGCGCCTGATCCACAACGAAAGCGAATACGCCGGCCTGCGCGGCATTCCGGTCGTGGTGCTCACCGCACGCACCGATTACATCGAGGATCTGGACGAATGTTTTCGCATGGGGTTGCATGCTTTTTTGAACAAGCCGTTCGGTCATCGCGAACTGGTGAACATCATCGACAGCATACTGCGTTATACGCAAATTCAGCCGTCCGCTCCCCCGTCCCCGCGTCCCGCGCAAGATGCGCCGCCGGCCTTTGACACCCGCCGCCTCGAGGAACTGCGCTTGATCGGCCAGACCATCGCCCGGCTGAGCAAGGAGTTGCGCGACGAAACCGTACAGCTGAACGAACAGCAGCGCATGGATGTGCATGCGGTCTATACCAGCAGCAAGCGCCTGGTCGCCCTGCTGGAAACATCCGTTTAGCAGGATCATGGATTTCAATTATCAGGTTTTGTTCGAAAACGTTCAGGATCTGGTGTTCGCCTTGACCGATCAGGGCGCGATTCTGTATGCCAACCGCCACCTCTGTGAATTCACCGGCCTTTCCAAGGAGCAGTTGCAGGACCGTCCGTTGCTCGACCTCATCTGTGCGCCCGACCGCCCCTGGGCGGGAAAAAATTTAGAGATCGCGCTCACCGGCCACGCCCGCAACTTTGAATCACGATTCATTTCCGGCGCCGGCGCGTCGGTGTACTTTTCCACCAACATGTCCCCCATTCAGCAGGACGGCCGGGTGCTCGGCGTGGTCGGCATCTCCCGCGACATCAACGAGCGCATCAAGCTCGAGCAGGAAATCACCGCGCTGAAGAATTTCAACGAGAGCATCATTCAGAGCATTCAATCGGGACTGATCACTCTGGACCTCGAGGGCGAGATCACCTCCTATAACCTGGGGGCCGAGGAGGTGCTCGGCTGGACCGCCCGCGAAGTGGTGGGGCGGCCGCTGGCCGGCCTGCTCGGCGCCCGGGAGGCCGAGACCCTCTCCCGGGTTTCGCCCATCCTGACCATGCCGCCCAACCGCGAGGTCACCGTGCTGCCCAAGTCCGGCAATCCGGTGACCATCGGCTTTACCGTCACCCCGCGGCTGGACGATCAGGGCAGCCGCGTCGGCACCATCATCTCGTTTAAGGACATTTCGCAGATCAAACGCATGCAGGCCGAGGTCATTCGCATGGACCGGCTCGCCTCCTTGGGCGTGCTCGCCTCGGGCATGGCGCACGAAATCAAAAACCCCTTGGCCGGCATCAAGGCCATGGCCCAGTCCCTGCAGGAAGAGTTCGTCGACGGCGACGACCGCAAAGTCTACCTGGACCGCATCGTACGCCAGGTCAACCGGCTGGACGAACTGCTCAAGGCGTTCTTTGATTATGCGCGGCCGCGGCCGCCGTCGCGCAAGCTGCACCGGGTGCAGGACATCGTAAACGAGGTGCTCAACCTGGTGGACAAAAAACTGCAGGAGAAAAAGATCTGGTGGAGCACCGCCTTTGATCCGAACACGCCGCCGGTCTATGTGGATTTTCACCAGATCCAGCAGGTGATTTTGAACCTGATTTTCAACGCGGTGGACGCCACGGACGACGGCGGCAAACTGCTCATCTCCGCCGCGCCGTTCAAGGCCGGCGGCAAAGGCTACGCCCACGTCCATCCGGAACGGCTCGGCAAAACGGAAAAGCCGGCCTACGTCGAGGTGATCGTGCAGGACTCGGGTCAGGGCATCAAGCCCGAGGACCTGGAAAACATCTTTGATCCGTTCTTCACCACCAAATCACAGGGCACCGGTTTGGGCCTGGCCATCGTTTATCGCATCATCACCGCCCACGGCGGCGAAATCACGGTCTCCAGCATTCCGGATCGCGGCACGGCGTTCAAGTTTCTTTTACCTACTGAGGAAGTCAGCGAATGAAGGCGAATATACTGGTTGTGGAAGACAACGAGGACCTGTGTCAGACCATAGCCGAAGTGATGAAGAAAGAGGGCCACAGCGTGCGCACCGCCTATTCCGGCGAAGAGGCGCTCAACCATCTGGAAAAAGGATTGACCGATCTGGTGCTTCTGGACATCAAACTGCCGCGCATCAGCGGTCTGGAGGTGCTGGCCAAGATCCGTGAACAAGCCTCGGACCTGCTGGTGATCATGATCACCGCTCTGACCGATGCCCGGCCGGCGGTGGAAGCGTTGAAATCCGGCGCCTATGATTATCTGCTCAAACCTTTCGAGCTGGACGAATTGAAACTGGTGGTCGCCAAGGCGCTGGAGACGCACCGGTTGAAACTGGAGGTGGCCCGTCTCAAGGAACAGCAGCGCAAGCGTTTTCCCGACAGCGGTCTGTACGGCGACAGCCCTGCGATTCAAGAGGTGCAGAATCTGATCAAGATCATCGCCGAAACGCCGCGCACCTCGGTGCTGATCGAGGGCGAAAGCGGCACCGGCAAGGAACTGGTGGCCAACGCCATCCATGCCTCCAGCAGCCGGGCGGACAAGACCATCATCAAGATCAACTGCTCCGCCATTCCGGAGAACCTGCTCGAGAGTGAGCTGTTCGGCCATGAAAAAGGCGCGTTCACCGACGCCAAAACCACCAAACGCGGCCTGTTCGAACTGGCGCACGGCGGCACGCTGTTTCTGGACGAGATCGCCAGCATGAAGATGTCGCTGCAGCCCAAACTGTTGCGCGTTCTCGAGACCAGTTCTTTTCGCCGTATCGGCGGCACCACCGACATCACCGTGGATGTGCGCATTATCGCCGCCACCAACCAGAATCTCGAGGCCTGCGTCCGCGAAGGACTGTTCCGCGAGGATCTGCTCTACCGCCTGAAAGTGATGGTCATCCGCGTGCCCGCGCTTCGCGAGCACACAGAGGATATTCTGCCCATCGCCAAGATGTTCATCGAACAGAACAACCGTGAGTTCAACAAAAGCATCCGCGGCATCTCCCTGGAGGCGTCGGACCTGATGCTGCGTTACTCCTGGCCCGGCAATGTGCGCGAGCTCAAGAATGTACTCGAACGAGCGGTGATCCTGTGCAAAAAAGACGAGATCACCGCAGAACTGCTGCATCTCGAGCCCATCGACCAGTCCTCCGCTGCCGCGGCCGCAAGCCCGGCGGCAGAGCCGGCCAAAGCCCCGCAGCCGGTGCGCTGGGATGATGCGTCGGTGACCCTGTCCGAGGTGGAGAAGCAGCACATTCTCCAGGTGCTGGAAAAGAACAACCACAACAAATCCAAAACCGCCAAGGTGCTTGGCATCTCGCGTTCCACGCTGCGGGAAAAGCTGAAAGAGTACGGCATCGGTTGAAACGCGGGCTAAACGGCCGGCGGTTCATGGATCGAGCATTTCTTCTCCTCGCGTCTCTTCATACTGTGTCCAGGGTTGGCTTCCCGGAACCAGGCGTTCTCGCCAAGATTCCCGCATTAGTAAATCCGTTTGCAGCACCGTTGTCTCATCCTGAGATACCATGTGTTGCAGAGTCCGTTTGCAGATTCTGAGCGCCGAAGGATCTAACGACGAATCGAACCCGTGAAAGTAATAAGAGCTGCGCGTCGATAGATTCCTCGCCCTTCGCAACCGCCTTATACTTTTCAGAATACGGGGCTGCGGGCTCGGAATGACAAGATTAGGATGCCGACAATTTATTTATTGCACTCGATGCGATGCTTTGTTTACAAGATCTACACTACAGGAGACGATACGGCATCAAAATATTTAATTGCCACATTGATAATAACGCAGGAGATTGGTTCACTTGCAATGACAGTCTTTTTTTAGGCTATATGGTGAATAATGTCTCACGGGCGTTTATTACTCGGAGAGCCAAGAGGGTAAAGCGAATCACAAGATTATTTTTTGCTTGAGGCATCCCCGCAGAACGGCGGATACGTTACTGGCTGAATCGGCTGTTGTAAGCCATTCAACGTTTGCGCACGTTTCCTTTAAACGGCCGTTCGCGCTTGAAATCTGGGATAAAATCATCGCCGTCGTCGTGATCCGCGGTCATGTGCTGGACAAAGAGATTGCGAAAGCCAAGCGCCAGGGCGTGTTCGTACACGCGATAAAATTCCTCGCTGCGCAACGGCCGATTCATCTCCGCCAGCTTGACCATGCGCAGAGGCCGGTACTGGGACATCAGGCTGATGGGCAGCTGGGGGCCGAACTCGCCGTAGAGAATGGACAGGGCGTCCATCGAGTTCTGTTCCTGTCCCGGCAGCACCAGATGCCGCACCAGCACTCCGCGTTGGGCGATTTCGCGTCGGCCGGCGACGCTGTCGAGAAATCCTTTTTGCCGGACCATCTCGCCGATGGCCGACAGCGCCACTGCGGGATAATCGCGGCAACGCGATAGCGCCTCGGCCAGCTCTGCATCAGCGTATTTATAGTCCGGCATATAGATATCCGCATACTCTTGCAGCCGTCTCACCGCCTCGACTTTCATATAGCCTGATGTGTTGTACAGAATCGGGATCGTCACCTGCTTTTGCCGGAGCAGCGTGACGATCTCGATGGTGTGCGGCAGAAAATGATCCGGGGTGACGAAATTGACGTTATGTATGCCCTGGGCGGCATGCAACTGCTGCAGTTTTTCCGCCGCCCGGCTGGAGGTGAAGGGTTTGCCCACATGAAAACAGGAGATCTGATAGTTCTGGCAAAAGACGCAGCGCATGGCGCAGCCGGAAAAGAAAACCGTGCCCGAGCCATGAGTGCCGCTGATGGGCGGTTCTTCGCCAAAATGGGCTTCGATCGAGGCTATGCGCAGCTCTGCGGTTTCTCCGCAAAAGCCTTTTTTCCCCTGCAGCCGGTTGACCGCACAGTTGCGCGGGCACAGAGTGCAATTTTCATAGTCTTGCATGGGCGGAAAATACTCGTTGAATCCAGGTTGGCAAATTCGGTGGAAGAATTCTATCTATGGAATTCTTGGCCATTTGCTGTATTTATTTAACCACGAAGGTAATCAACTCGATTGTGGATACCGGTTAGAGATGCTTGTCGAAAACAAAATATTTCTTGAAAGCAAATCTATAGATAAATTATGACCGATTCATGAGGCGCAAATATTGACCTATATGAAATTGGCCAAAAGATCAATCGGTTTGCTGATAAATTTCAACGTCCAACTTGTAAAAGAAGGGATCAGAAGATTCGTTCTGCAAAGCTTTGTGAACTTGGTGCCCTTGTGGTTTTTAAAAATTGCCAACCCATGCGTTAACCAGACGCAGCTTCCCTTCTCCACACTCCACCACCGCTGCGCTGGTTACGCTGGTCGTTAAGCTGTAAATCATGGTCGATTAAGAAAGATAAAATAGCACCAATCGCGCTTTAATGCAATGGAAAAGATCGCACGATAGGCTGTCATCGCCGCCTTGAATCGAGCAAAATGCATTTTATTGAAATTAAAAGCCTTGATTCTTCAAAAATTTTTATCTAATTTTTTTAGATTCTGCACTTTGTGCACTTTTTTGGTATAATCATCATGCAAGGACTGCGGCTGATTTGCACCGCATAGCCTGGAATCGATGAATTTATCAGACAGCAAAGTCAGGCGTGGTTCTTTGTCGCTATCCTGGTCGCCGTTTGAAAGCGACTTGTACAACGCCGTTTGATAATTAACGTCGATGTCGAATGTGGCTCGATGGCGCTGAATGCTCAAAACCGCTGATGGATCTATCGATGACCGGTATGATGCATGCACGACCGATAAAATGAACGGCAAGATCGGCCATGAAAAATATCTGCCCAAAGATCAAGCAGCAAACGAATGAAGGATTCTCAATGGCTCGGAATCGCTCGGTTTTAATCCCCTTTTTCCTCTTGTGGATCGCCTCGGCTTTTCTCTGTTGCGCCTATCGGCCCAATTTCGCCGCGGAAAAATCCAACGTCAGCCAATTCAGAAAGGAACTGGACGCTATTTTTAACGATCCTTCGTTCGCCAACGCCCACTGGGGCGTGGCCATCCAGTCTCTCAAGACCGGTGAATTTTTCTACCTTCGCAATGAAGACAAGGAGTTTATCCCAGCCTCCAACATGAAGCTGTTCACCACGGCAGCAGCGTTGAACCAGCTCGGTCCGGATTATCGCTTTGTCACTCGGGTCTACACCAATGGTTTGCTTCGTCCCGACGGCGTGCTGGAAGGGGATCTGATCGTCCGCGGTTGCGGCGATCCTTCGCTCTGCGGCCGCTTTCATGACGGCCGCATCACTCGGGTGTTCGAAATGTGGGCCGACAGCCTGGCTGCCAGAGGCATTAAAGCGGTCAGCGGCCGGTTGATCGGCGATGACAACTATTTCGACGATGAGACGCTGGGCAAGGGGTGGTCCTGGGATGACCTCAACGATTACTATGCCGCCCAGATCAGCGCCCTCACCTTTAACGACAATTGCATCGACATAGTCTTCAAACCCGGCGACAGCCTCGGCGCGCCGGGCCGTTTTCGCTTGGAACCCAACACCCGTTATGTGGAGGTCGTCAACCAGGTGGTCACCGGCCGCCGAACCCGGCTCAGCTTTGACCGCGCGCCGGGCAGCAACCGCATCACCTGCCGCGGCGTGATCGATGTCAAGGCCGGCGAACGCCGCGATACCGTGACCATCGACAATCCCACCGCCTTTTGCATCACGGTTTTCAATGAAGTGCTCCAATCCCGCAACATCACTGTGCACGGCGGCGTGGCCGATATCGACGAAATTCCCGAGTTCACTTATACGCCGCTGGAGATCTACACCCTGTGCGCCACTCCCTCGCCGCCGCTGCAGCAGATCGTCAAGGTGGTGAATAAAGATAGCAACAATCTTTACGCCGAGCTGCTCTTTCGCATCAACGCCGCCGAATTGACCGGCGAGGGCACGGCGGCCAATGCGGAAAAAGCGGAGAAAGAGCTCTTTGGCGCCATGGGCATCAATCCGGACCACCTGTCGCTGGTGGACGGTTCCGGACTGTCGCGGTTGAATCTGATCACGCCGCGAAGCATGGTCGAGCTGCTGGGCTATATGCGCCGGCAGGCTTGCAGCGATTCCTTTTATCAAACGCTGCCCATCGCCGGGGTGGACGGCACGCTGAAGGGAAGAATGCGCGGCACCGCTGCGGCGGGGAACGTCCGCGCCAAAACCGGACTGGTGAGCCGGGTGCGGTCCCTATCCGGCTACGCGACCACTTTGGACGGTGAAGAGCTGGCGTTTTCCATGATCGTCAACTTTTACTCTGGTCCCACCGGATCAGCCAACCAGATTCAGGACCTGGTCTGCGAACGCATGGTCAACTTTAAAAGGTGAACCGTTTCGTGTCTACGTCCCACCCCACATACGCCGAACGCATCGGCCGCCGTTTCGATTCGCTGCCGCTGCGCGTCAAGCTGATCATTCTCATCGGTTCGCTGTTCATCGTCCTGACCATGGTCTCTACGTTGATCATCCTGCAGCAGGGCAATCGCATCATCAATGAACGGCTGGCCGAGACCTGCACAATTTCGCTGCAGCACGTTTCCCAGACCATCAAGAACGACCTGCTGCTCTATTACGGCGCCGGCGACGATCCTAACACCGCTTCCCTGCATTTAGGCCACATCCGCGAAGCCATTATGAGCGTGTCCAATCAGCGGATCGCCGGACTGGTATATGCGGGGGTGATCGATCGCTCGGGTGTGATCATCGCGCACACCCGTCCCGAGATGCTGAACCGCAGAATCTCTCCGGCGGACAGCGCGCTGTTCAGCACCCTGTCGCAGACGTTGGTGCGCCCCCGCGGCGGCACGCTGGAATATATCCATCCGCTGTACACGCGGCGCGACGATCAGGGAGAACGCATGGTTTTCCTCGGCGATACGGTGCTGGGATTTTCCGGCGTCGTGATCCGTCAACCTCTGCGGCAAACCCGCACGCTGATCATCACCACCACTATTTTAATGGCGGTGATCGCCATTTTGTTTTTATCTTATATCGCACGGCGCATGACGCTGCAGATCGATTCCCTCAGCCGCGGCGTGCAAAAGCTGGCGGACGGCGACCTGCACACCGAGATCTCGATCGTGGCGCACGATGAACTGGGGCGGTTGGCGCGCGAGTTCAACGCCATGATCGTCCATCTGCGCGAAAAACTGCAGATGCAGAAATTCGTCAGCAAACTGACTGTGCAGATGATCCGGCGCCAGTCCGGCGTGGAAACGGATCAGCCGCCGCTGGGCGAAACCCGCCAGGTGACGGTCCTGTTCTCCGACATCCGCAGCTTTTCCGCCATGACCGAGAAACTCGGCGCCGCGGAAGTGGTCAAGTTGCTCAACATCTATCTGGATCTTCAGGCGCGGCTGATCGAAAAAAACAACGGCATTGTCGACAAATTCATCGGCGACCAGGTGATGGCGCTGTTCGTCGACGAACGCCAAGTCGAACACGCGGTGCAGGCCGCCATCGACATTCAGCGCTCCGTGCGCGACCTCAATGAGCAACGTCATCGCCGCGGCGAATTGGGACTGCAGGTGGGCTGCGGATTGCACATCGGCTATGTGATCCTCGGTCATATGGGTTCACAGACTCGCAGCGATTATACGGTGATCGGCGATGTGGTCAATTTGGCCGCTCGGCTGTGCAGCGTGGCCAAGCCCGGACAGATCATCGCCCCTGTGGAACTGTTGCCGCGGCTGCAGGGCAAATTTCGCACCCACCGGCTGTTGCCGGTCTATGTCAAAGGACGACGGCAACCCGTAGAGGTGCTGCAGGTGGACTATGACGCAGCGGTCGCTCGTCCGCTGCGCAACTAGGGTCGGCACATGGGCAAATGCTGCCGCGTGCTGCCGCTTCTCCTCGCCCTCACGGGCGTCAAGATCGGCATCGCGCAAAAATCTTTTCCAGGTCTGGACGCCAGATCCCTGGGGTATGGCGGTTCCGGGGTGATCGCTATTCGTGACCCCTCCGCCCTCGCCTGGAATCCCGCTTCCATCGGGCTGGTTCGGGAGACCGACTTGTTCTTTTCCTATAAACGGCCGTTTCAAATCGATCATATCGCTGCCGCCGGCTTTGTGCCTTTTATAGGCACTTTTGCCGCCAACGTGCAAGAGACGCCGACCGGACAATCGGTCGCTGCTGGGTGGGCCTATGAATGGCCTTCCCGCCTGGTCACCGGCGCTGCGTATGAGAGCCGTCTGGTCGACGGCGATCGTCATCCCTGTCTCGCCTTTGGTCTTTTGTATCATCCGGCGCCAAAAAGCCATTCCGGCCGCGAAGCCTCCTTCACCCCCAAATACCTACTGCAGAATTTCACCATGACCGCGGCGATCCAGGGCATCGCGCTGGATCATTCAAACGCCTCGCCGCTGGTCCATCTAGCCGGCAGCGTCGATCTGCCGTGGCGTCAGGCTGTGCTGCTCTACGCTCTGCATCTGCATGAAAACGACCGAGTGCATCAGCTGGCCGCTTCGTTTTCCCTCACCCCATTTCTTCAGGCCTATGCCGGCATCAGCGATTTTGACGCAAAACAGGCGGCCGCCGGTCTGAGCTGGAGCTGGCAGAATCTGCAGCTGCACGCCGGTTATCATCTGGAGCGCCAGGAACTGCTGCTTTCCACCACCATTCGCCTTGGCGCATCAGGAAAAGAGTTGTCGCAGCGGGCGCAGGCCCGGGCGCAGGCTTTTTTCGACAAAGGAGAACGGCGTCAGGCGTTTCGCTTCGGCAAGCTGGCCTTAGCGTATGATGAAGAGAATGAAAACGCGCATAGCCTGATGAACGTGCTGGCGCCGAGTGTGGCCGACGGCGACGCGGTCATCGATTCGCTGTTGAAAGAGGCGGATGAACTGGCATCCAAACGTTGGTATCTCTCCGCCGCAACGCACTATATGAAGGTGCTCAAGTTGGATCCGGAAAATTCGCGCGCCCGCGCCGCCATGGCGCTGATCCAATCGCAGGTGGAGCGTCATATCGACAAATGGTTTCAGTTGGGCCGTCAGTACGTCGAGCGGAATGAGCCGGCCGTCGCCCGCGAAGTCTTTGACGCGATTCTTCAGGTGCGGCCCGATCATGAACCGTCCCGCCGGGAACGGGACGAGATCGATCGCCTGTTCGAAGCCAAAGCGCAAGAGTTCTATTTCCAGGGTTTGGGATATTACAGCCAGAAAAACTGGGATAGCGCAGAGGAGGCGTTCAAACAAGCGCTCGCTCTGCGGCCGGAATGGCAGGAGCCGCAATCGTATCTCTGGCATGTTCAGGAGCAGCGAAAGCAGAGCCATACAAGCCTGGAGCAGGCCCTGGAACAAGCCGCCCGCTTTGAAAAACAGGGGGACTGGATCAATGCGCGCAAACACTACCGCGCGGCGGCGGCTGTGGATCCGAACAACCGTCTGGCTCTGGCCAAGTTGGATGAGCTGCAGACGCTCGCCAGCAACCATGTGGAACGGCAATACGCCCGTGCGGAGGCGGCGTATCGCGGCAACGATACGGAAACCGCACGGCGATTGTTGACCGATGTGCTCGAACTGGCGCCCAACCATGCTGCGGGTCGACGGCTGCTGGAGGCGATAAACCGGTCCCTGCCGCTGTCCCTGCAGGCCATGTTCGAGCGGGCGAACCGGCATGCGGAACGCAACGAGCATGCGCTCTGCATCGAGGTGGCCGATTCGCTGTTGGAAGCTCGGCCGCAAATGGCCGAAGCGCAGCAGCTGCGTCGGCGCAGCATGCTTGCCCTGGATGCCGCCTCTTTGCTCGAGATCGCCAGAAAAAGATTTTTACGCGACCGCTACAGCGAGGCCCTGCCACTGATTCAGGAGGCGTTGAACAAAGAACCCAATCAAACTCAGGCCGCCAGTCTGCTGGCGCAAACGCTCAAGCGTATGGAAGCCCAGGTGGACGCCTATTTCAACCGGGGCATCGCTTTTTTCACTCAGGAAAAGTACACCCAGGCCATTGGAGAGTGGGATAAAGCGCTGGCCATCAATCCCAACCATCAGGGCGCCCGTGAATTCCGCCGCCGTGCGCAAGAGCGGATCGATGCGTTGAATAAAATGCCCTGAGTGAACGCCGTCGCGCCACGCTTATTGGTTTTTCACGAAAGATCGGTTTCATGAGCTTGAAAGCGATGAAATCTTTATATTTTTTTCTCTCGCGCTGCACGCCGGCGGATCGCATCCTGTTGTTCATGGTTTTTCTGCTCTCCTGTCTCTCCTTGGCGTTTTTAAAAGGCTGGGGCGACGAAGGGCGGGTCGCGTTGGTGGAAGTCGAAGGACGGCCCTATGCCAGGCTTTATCTGTCCGAACCGCGCCGCCTGTCCATTCCAGCCAGACTGGGCGAAGTAGTGCTGGTGGTGCAGGACCGGTGCGTGCGCATCGAAGCGTCGCGCTGTCCGCAGAAAATCTGCGTTCACAGCGGCGCCATCCGCCGGAGCGGCGAACTGCTGGTGTGCGCGCCCAACCGCGTGGTGGTGCGCATCAGCGGCGAAACGGAAAATCCGTTTGATCTGATCACTCAGTGAAGGAGCTTACGATTCCCCCTTCCGCTGTAAAAAAAAGACTGCAGCTCGGCCTGCTGATCGCCGCAGGGTTGATCCTGTTTGTGTTCGAAGCGTTGTTGCCTCGTCCCCTGCCCTGGTTCAAACTGGGTTTGGCCAATCTTGCCACTGTGCTGGCGCTCTATAGGTTTGACAGCCGTTCTGCGCTGCTGGTCACCGTAGCGAGGGTGCTGCTGGGTTCGCTGATCATCGGAACATTCATGACGCCGGTTTTTTGGCTGGCCTTCAGCGCCGGAGTCGGCTCCAGTCTCGCTATGGCTGGGGTCAAAGGCCGCCGCAGTTTTTTTTTGAGCGCCATCGGCGTGAGCCTGATTGGAGCGGTCACGCACAATCTCATTCAGCTGCTGGCGGCCTACTGGCTTATCGTCCATCATATACAGATTTTTCGTTTCTTGCCGCTTTTGCTGTTTCCCGCGCTGATCACCGGACCTTTGATCGGCCTGCTCGCTCTGCTCATTGCAGAAAAGTGGCAGGCTCTCGCCGGCTGAGACATGTCCGTTCAGCCGCAGCACGCCCTACGAATAAAAAATTCACGCCTATTTCCATTGTAAGTTGGAACTTGATGTTCCTCCGTGTGTTAGATAGGAGTAACCGGCCGGCGTCGCCGGGCTAAATTTTAATTGTTATTTTCGCCAAAACTCTTTATTTTCTATAGACTATGCGTATTAAAAAAACCTACATACTGTGGATGCTGCTGCCCTTGCTTTTCAGCGGCTGCGCCTATTATAACACTTTTTACAATGCGCAAAAGTTTTACAATCTGGCCAGCAAGGAGCGGAAAAAACGCACCCGCACTCAGATCGTCGAGCTTTCCCCTGAAGAAAAACAGCAGATGAAAAAACAGGGTTTGTCCACCGAATCGGAGACTGATCGGGCCGGCACCACTGAAATGCAAAACTATCAGAAAGCCATCGAGAAGGCCTCCAGCTTGCTCGAGTTTTATCCCAAGAGCCGGTGGGTCGACGACGCCCTGATATTGTGCGGCGAGTGTTTTTACTATCGCCGGGAGTACAGCAAAGCGCAGCGCAAATTCGAAGAGATCATTCAGCTATATCCCAACAGCGAGTTCATTCCCAAGGCGCGTCTGTATCTGGCGAAAAATTATATCGGTCTGCAAGAGTTCGACAAAGCCGAGGCCATGTTCCGTGAAATGACGGTGAACAAGAGCCTGAAAAAATCCCTGCGCGAAGAGGCGCGCTACGAACTGGCCGGACTGTATTATGAAAAAGGCGCCTATGAGATGGCGGCCGACGCCTATCGCGTGGCGGCCAAAGAATCCGACGAACGTTTGATGAGCGCCATGTCGTTGTATCGACTGGGGGAGTGTCTGATCTATCTCAAACAGCCTGAGGAAGCGGTGGGCGTGTTCAAGCGGGCGGTGGGAGAAAGCCCGAACGAGGATTTCAAATCCCAGGCCACCTTCAAGCTGGGCGAATCGCAAAGCATGATCGGCGATTACGCCTCCGCGGTGCGCACTTTTTCCAATCTGCTCTCCAAGGAATTGGAAGTCAAACGCATTCCCGCCATCAAGCTGCAGTTGGCCAACAACCTGATGCTTCAGGGTCAGGAAGAGGCGGCGCTCAAATGGTATGACGACATCATTAAAGAGCACGCCCGCACCGATGCGTCCGCTAAAAGCTATTTCGCCCTGGCTCAACATCAGGAATACAAGATCGGCGATCTGGAGAAAGCGCGCGAGTACTATGAACTGGTGCGCGGCGAGTTCGCCAATTCCATCGTTGCGCCCAAAGCCAAGGAGAGATCCGACCACATCAAAGCGGCTATGGATCTGGTGGATGCCATCAACGAGATGTTGGGCATCAAGACGGCCAAGGATTCGCTGAAAGGCAAGGAGGGGGAGGAAGCGGACAAGCGCGAGGTGCGCGACGATGCGCCCATCAATCTCTCCAGCGACGGCATGTGGGTCAATTACAGCGGCCGCGATCGTCCGCCGCCGAAATCGCTGGCGGATTTAACCGAGCAGGACAGGCTTCGCGCTCAGGCGGCCAAATCCATGGCCGCGGATTCGTTGTCGGCCAAAGGCGCTGCTCAAGAGGCCAAGGAGGACACTCTGTCCGCCGAAGAGAAGGCGAAGCGCGAGCTGAAAGACAAGAACCGCAAGTTAGCGGAAAAACAGCTGGCCCTGGGCGAGCTGCTGATGTTTCATTTCGACAAACCGGATTCAGCGATGCGCCTGTTCACCCGTGTCTGCGAACTCAAAGTGGACTCGGCCATGAGCGCACGCGCTTTTTATTCCATCGGCTATATTTTCAAATTCGTCAAAAAGGACACGGCCACCGCTGATTCAGTGTTCCGCTCCATCATTCAGCTCTTTCCCGGGTCGCCGCATGCCGAGGGCGCGCGTAAGGAATTGGGCATTCCCCTGCTGGCCGACCGGATCGATTCCGCCGCTGTGGCGTTTGTCCAGGCGGAACAGGCCGTGTTTAAGCAGAATGAAGTGAAAAAGGGATTAGCGCTGTACGACCATTTGATCCGCTCCTGGCCTGCCTCCCCCTTTGCCGAAAAAGCGCTTTATGCCAAGGGGTGGGTCTTTGAGAACATGCTGTTTCAATACGACGATGCACTGGACATCTACAAACGTTTGATTACCGAGCATCCCAAATCCCCCTATGCGGAGAAACTGACGGCCAAGCTCAGCGCGCATGAAAAGGCGCTGGCCGCGTTCAAGGCTGCGGCCGATTCCGCGCGCCAGGCCGCGGCCGGCGCGACAGCGGATTCGCTTCACGGCGGCGCCGCGTCCGATACTCTCACCGCCGCCGATTCAGCCCGCGTCGATTCAATGGGGGCGAATCATCCGGCGCCAAGCGACATCAATGCGGCGGCCTCCGAAAGCGCGACCGCCATGCCCGGCTTCACGCCTGCGATGAATCGGCCTGATTCATCGGCCGCTCTGCAGAATGCAGCGCTGGATGAAGCAGAGCAGCAGGCCCGGAAGCGGGCCGCTTCTTCCAGAACGCGCCTTCCACAAAAGCGAATCATCGAGTGAACGGCATGGCGTCCTACAAAGCACGAATCAGCGCGAAAATTTCAGCTAAAGACGAACCGGCGCGGGAGACCTGCCGCATGCGGTTGCTGGCCCCGGACCTGGCGTCCGCAGCCCATGCCGGCCATTTCGTCAACATCAAGTTGCCGGAGGCCGAAGGGCTGCTGTGGCGCCGTCCGTACAGCGTGCACGCCGTGGACCGCGGCGCCGGCGTGATTGAATTGTTGTTCAATACCGCGGGCCGGGGCAGCCGCGCCCTCGCCCGGGCTCTGCCCGGCGATGAGCTGGATCTGATCGGCCTGCTCGGCAACACCTTTGACTATCCCGACGATCTGCAGGAAGCGATCGTCGTCGCCGGCGGCGTGGGCGTGGCGCCGTTCCACCTGCTGCTGCAGGACCTTGCCGACCGCTCCGTGATCAAGACCGTTTTCTACGGCGTCGCGTCCCAGGACCGGCTCTGCTGCGTGCAGGAGATGGCCGATCTCGGCGCCCGGGTGGAGATCGCCACAGAAGACGGCAGCTGCGGCTGCAAAGGATTTGTCACCCGGCTGCTGGAAGAGCATCTCGCAACGAGTGAACGAACGGGGCGCCGACTGTACGTCTGCGGGCCCACCGCCATGATGAAAGCGGTGCAGGACCTTGCCGCACAGTACGGCATCCCCGGCCAGGTGACGGTGGAAAATCGCATGGCCTGCGGCTTCGGCGCCTGTATGGGCTGTCCGGTGGAGCGAACGAAGAGCGAGCCTGGGTTCAAACATTACAGCCTCGCCTGCAAGGACGGACCGGTGTTTCCTTTAGACGGGATCATTCTGCATGACTGATCTATCCGTTCATATCGGCGGATTGCGATTGGCCAATCCGGTGCTCACCGCCAGCGGCACTTTTGGCTACGGTGAAGAGTTCAACGACTTTTTTGATCTGAACCGTCTCGGCGGCTTGATCACCAAAACCGTCACTCTGGAATACCGGCCGGGCAATCCGCCGCCGCGCATTGTCGAAACCGCTGCGGGCATGCTTAATTCCATCGGGCTGCCCAATCTCGGCGTCGACGGATTCATTCGGGAGAAATGGCCGTTCCTGCAAACGTTGACCACGCCGGTCATCGTCAATGTGGCGGGAAAGAGCGGCGATGATTTCGTCCGTGTGGTCGAACGACTGGAGACCGTGTCCGGCATCAGCGCTTACGAGTTGAATTTTTCCTGTCCCAACGTCAAGGAGGGCGGGCTCTCTTTCAGCGCCAACGCCGCCACGGCGCATCAGGTGGCGCATGCCGTGCGCCAGGTCACGACCCGTCCGCTCATCGTCAAGCTGACGCCCAATGTGACCTCGATCAGCGAGATCGGCTTGGCGGTGCAGGAAGCGGGCGCCGACGCCGTGTCCGCGATCAACACCTTGGTGGGCATGTCGGTGGATATTCAAACGCGCCGGCCGCGGCTGGCCACGGTCACCGGCGGGCTCTCCGGTCCGGCCATCAAGCCCGTGGCGTTGGCCAAAGTCTACGAGCTGGTGCGCAGCTTGCGCATACCCGTGATCGCCATCGGCGGCATTTTTACCGCAGAGGATGCACTGGAATTTCTCATCGTCGGCGCGCGTGCGGTGCAGATCGGCACCGCCAGCTTTGTCCACCCGGATGCGGCGCTGCAGGTCATTCAAGGTTTGGAAAAATACTGCGCAGAACAGAACACCTCTGCAGCCGATCTGTGCGGCACTCTGGCGCTCCGCTGAAACCATCACTATCGGATTTATCGATTTAATCGAGTGGGGTTTTCCATGTCGCGACTATCGAGTTGGACCGGTGGAATGTGGGTTTTTTTTCTTCTCTGCGCCCTGGTCAGTGGAAAATGGGGCTGCACACCGGTGCGCTATTATGGCCCTGACGCCTTGCCTGTGAACGAGGAGGAAGTTCAAGAGGAGGAAGAGGAAGTAGAAGCGAACCCGGCTGAAGCGCAGGAACCGGAAGAAGAAGAGGATCGTCCGTTGGCCATGCGGCGGGGTGCGCGGGAGAGCGGCATCGCCTCGTTCATGGCGGGCGAGACCCATGGCCGCAAGACCGCCAGCGGCGAGATCTTTGACATGCATCAGTTGGTGGCTGCGCACTTGACCCTGCCGTTTGATTCGATTGTGCTGGTGCGCAATCCGGCCAACGGCCGCGAGGTGGAAGTGCGGATCAACGATCGCGGGCCTTTTGTAAAAGGCCGCATCATCGATCTCTCTTTTGAAGCGGCCAAGCAGCTCGGACTGGTGGAACGCGGCAGCGGCAGAGTGGAGATCGAGGTGATCCGAATCGGGAGAGAGTAGGGGTATTGAAGGATTTGAGACTCAGTGTTTCTTCAACCCCGGGATCACCTTCAACCCCGGGTGCCGCGGTCAACCCCGGGGTCGCGGGCTATGCGACCCCGGGTGTTGAAGGGGTTGAAAAAAGACTCTGAGTGTTGAAGGCCAAGTTGTCGAATTTATCCCAACAATGACACCCGGTGTTGCCGCAAAGGGCGCGGCATCCTTCAATCCCGGGGTCGCGGGCTATGCGACCCCGGGTGTTGAAGGGGTTGAAGAAAAACCCAGAGTGTTGAAGGCCACGTTGTTGAAATTATCCCAGCAATGACACCCGGTGTTGCCGCAAAGAGCGCGGTATCCTTCAACCCCGGGGTCGCGGGCTATGCGACCCCGGGTGTTGAAGGGGTTGAAGTAAAGAAAGACCCTGAGTGTTGAAGGCCAAGTTGTTGAATTTATCCCTATAGCGACACCCGGTGTTGCAGCAAAGGCCGCGGCATCCTTCAACCCCGGGGTCGCGGGCTATGCGACCCCGGGTGTTGAAGGG